>JADMIO011418078.1_pt1 | contig 13797 bp, 14 predicted proteins | sample 8958161 | NCBI WGS metagenome assembly JADMIO01 (sample SAMN16585339, study PRJNA669376) | soil metagenome | isolation source: Crop rotation soil | place: USA: Cullars Rotation, Alabama | collected 2011 | reverse complement strand
CGCGACTTCAAGTCACGTGAATTCCAAGCTTCGGATCCCACTGTGCTGGAAAGTTACTGGCCGGTGCAGCGTCGCCGCAGCCAACACTGCCTGCGAGTGCCGCAGCGGTGAGAGTTGCAAACGTGTTTTTCTTCAGCGAGCGAAACATGGGATTCCTCCGTGGTTACTCCCCGTTCATTGCAGGCGCGATGCCACACCTCTAGGGGAAAAAAATCAAGTAGTTAGTTGCGGGGTGGGGTCGCCAAGTAGCCGGCTACCGGACGAAATCTGGGGTCAATTGACCTATTTCGGACAGCAGCAATAAACGGCACGTAGCGATCGGTTGGGCGCGCACGTTCTGCGAAATCGCAGGCGAGCGCAAGAAAATCGCACGTTTTTTTGGGGGGAAAATGGAGAGATTGGCAATCGAGGGGCAAGGCGGAGCTGTAGCGTCGGAAAATCGCGGCCAGCCAAGAAGTGAAGCGTCAGAATTACTTGCCGGTGCGGACGCCGGTGAACATCGCAGGGATTGCGATCGTCGCGCCGTCGCTCTTGTCGCCGGGGACGTCCCAGCCCCAAATACCTTGATCGATGCGATCCGCGCGACGGTCATTGGTCGACGAACCGGCTGGCGCATCGAGCAGTTTCGCAGTCGCGTTCGTCACGGTGATGCCGGTGAGCGCGAGTTGTTTGATTTGATTTTCAACTTGGAGCGCCGCTTGGCCCAAGGCCGCGCGGCAAATGGCGGCGACGACGCTCGCAGGAACGATACTGGTTTGATCGTTGACCGCATCACCGATGCCCGCGCAGTCGACCGCGCTCTGCAATGCCTCGCCGAGGTTCGCCTTGCCAGTAAGCGGCATGATCACGAGCGGACCGGCCGCTTGATAAAGCATTGCGCCAATCGGCACCGTGAACGAAGCATTCTTGATGGTGATGGAGCCGTTCGCGATGGCCGGCGCTTCGGGCGCAGGCGTAATCACCGACGAGACTGATGCGCGCGCGGCGGGCTTCGAAGCCGCTGGCACGTCGACGACGACGGATTCGCTGCCCGACGTGAACGTGACATCCGCGAGTTGTTCGTCGACCTGCGCTGAGCCTTGCGCATCGGGGTTCGCGATGGTCATCGACAAATGGACATCGAATGAGCTCGCCAAATCGGCGACGCTCTGCGCGAGTGCGGCAACATCATTGAGTTGCTGAACGTAGGGATTGTCCGACTTTTTGATGACGCTATCGAGGATGCCAAGCACAATCGATTCGGCCCAGCTCGGCAATTTGAGATTTTTGTCGGAGGCGACCGCGAGACGATAGATCGTCGCTGCGGGCTTGTTTTTCGCATTCTTGAGGTCGGCCAAGATCGTGCCGAGATCACCGGGCAACGCGCCTTGTTGCGCGAAGTTCAACGTAGAGTGCACATCATATACACCCGAGAATTGCGCGTGGCCGGGATCGACACCCGGGGTCACCGTGGTCGGGGTTGTGACAGGCGGATTCGTCGGTTGCACGGGCGCGCCGGGTGCTCCGTCGCCGCAACCTACACCAACAAACGCCAACGCCAACGCTGCACCGGTCAATCGCATTTTCATGGTCGTATCCTCCGAGCAGGCTTTATTGCAGCCGCAATGCCACGTTGTTCGCGTCTCATTTCAATGGGTTGAAAGGTGCACGGGCGACTTTCGGCCGCGTTTGCTTGGGTCTAGAGACCTCCTTCGCATACAATCGTGCGACATGCCTGGCATCGGTCTCATCACCAATCCGCGCTCACGACAAAACCGGCGCGACCCCACGCGCATCAGTCGGCTCGCCTATATGATCGGTAGCCACGGCACGGCGGAGGCGACGAAATCACTCGACGATTTGTACCGCGCCTGTGAAGAGTTCAAAAAAGAGCGCATCGAAATTTTGGGCATCTCCGGCGGTGACGGGACGTTGCATCACACGCTCACCGCGATGATCAAAACCTATGGCGACGAGCCGATGCCGCTCATCGCCATTTTGCGCGGCGGCACGATGAACACGGTCGCAACGTCATTTCGCATTCGCGGGTCGAGTGCGAATCTGCTGTTTGAGCTCGTCGACAAACATCGCCGCGGGCTCGTCGGAGAATTCGATATTTTCGAACGCGAGCTACTCGCCATCGGCGAACGCTACGGTTTCATTTTTGGCAACGGCCTCATCTATAATTTTTTGGAAACCTACTACGCGAGCGGGCATCCTTCGCCGCCCACTGCCGCGAAATTGGTTGCCGAAACCGTCGCCTCAGCTGTCATCAATGGCACGCTCGCACAGCAAATCTGCCGTCGCGTACGCGCACAAATTCTCGCGGACGGCGACGAGTGGGCTCGGCGCGACTACTTGACGGTTGCCGCTTCCACCGTCGAGGAAATTGGTTTTGGTTTTCGCCCGTTTTATCGGATGGGCGAACGCACCGCTTGTTTTCCGGTGCTCGGCATTCACACGAGTGCGATGGGATTCATTTCGCAAATGCCGCGCCTACGCGCCGGCTGGCCGATGCGTCGTGATCTCACGATTGATGCGCTCGTAAAAGAGCTCACGTTCAACGTCGAGGAGCCGATGGGCTACACCATCGACGGTGACATCTATATTGCCGAAAAATCACTGACTTTGCGCCTGGGACCGCGGCTCAAGTTCATTCGCTTAACGGGCGATGCCGTCGGTGAATCGCCCGTGCCGGAATTGGCTTCCGAGGGCTGACAGGCTAACTGCGCCTGTGGTACTATTTAACGGCCCAATGAGTAGCACGTTCCCCACCGACAACATCCTTCTACGCTTCTCCGGGCAGACGCACGTGGGTCTCAAGCGCGCGCACAACGAGGACAGCCTCTACCTCCCCGAGCGCGAGCGTTTGGCCATCGTCGCCGACGGCATGGGCGGACACGCATCCGGCGAAGTCGCGTCGAAGTTGGCCGTCGATTCCGTCGCGGAATATATGACCGCCACCGCCGAGGAATCTGCCGTCACTTGGCCGTACAAGCTCGAGCAGAGTGACCGCTATCATACGAATCGCTTGGTGGTCGCCATCAAGCTCGCGAACTTGCGCATCCACGAAGAATCACAGCGCCGCACCGACCGCCAAGGCATGGGCACGACCATCGTCGCGTCGCTTTTTTTACAGGACAAAGTTCTCGTGGGCCACGTCGGTGACAGTCGCGTGTATCGCTTTCGCGATCGCCAACTCACGCAGCTCACCGAGGACCATTCGCTGCTCAACGACTACATGCGCATGAAGCGTATGTCGGCCGAAGAAGTCGAAAACTTTCCGCACAAGAACGTCATCGTGCGTGCGCTCGGCATGCGCGAAACAGTGCAAGTGGATGTCATCGCGGACACATATCGTCCGTGGGATATTTATGTGAGCTGCTCCGACGGGCTGTCGGGCATGATCGAAGACGGCGAGCTCGGACGCATTTTGCACGAGACGGTCGACCTCGACGAGGCATGCGACCGGCTCATCCGCACCGCGAACGAACACGGCGGTATCGACAACATCACGTGCGTACTCGCGCGCGTCGAACCCGTCGCGTAACTTAGACTTGCGTAATGCCTTCGGGCGTGACGATGGCGCGGTCGAGTGCCGTCGAGAGCTGTGTGTTTGGCCACGCGACCACGTCGCGCAATTTCACTTGCGCGGCAACTTGCGCGTTGCGACCGAGCACCACGTTTGGACCGATGTGCGCGTGCGCACCGATGACGGCACCGGCCGCGATGCGCACGGGATGAACGATTTTTGTCGTCGGATCGACTTGCGCGGTTTCGTCGATACCGACGAGCGGCGCCGGCGGAAAGTGCAGTTTTGCTTCGCCGCGCAGCACCGCGAAATTACCTTCGAGGTAACGCGCTGGCGTCGAGTGTTCTTGAAAGTAACCGTCGTAAAAACTCGCTTGTAGTCGCCCACCCTCGAGAAGTGCCGGGATGTACGCTTGACGAACGGAATCGGATGCGCCCTCGCTCGGAAGACGCGCCAAGATCTCCGGCGACAGAACGTGCACGCCCGCAAACATTCCCACCTGTGTACCCGACGCGCCGTGCTCGAGAATTTTCGTGATGCGCCCGCCGTCGCCAACTTCAATCGCGCCCCATTTTTGCGGATCTTCGACTTGCCGGAGCGCGAGCGTTGCGAGTGCCGCGGAACGCTTGTGTAGTGCCACGAGCGCGCCGAGATTGACGTCGACGATGAGCTTGCCGTTCATCACGACAAACGGCGTCGAGCCACCGTACGTGAGCCAATTGCCGAGCTTTACCAATCCGCCACCGGTGCCGAGAATTTCGCTTTCGCGCGAGTAGTTGATGCGCATGCCAAGTGCCGCACCGTCGCCAATTTCACGCTCGATGAGATCCCCCAAGTGATGGAGGTTGATCGCCACTTCGGTAAAGCCATGGCCTTTGAGCAGCGCGAGCGCATAGCGCAAGATGGGCACATCGCACACCGGCAGAAGCGGCTTGGGACAACTGTCCGACAGGGTGCCGAGGCGTGTGCCGTAACCGGCGGCGAGGATCATCGCGCGCATTAGGGTTTTTTCTCCTCGAGCTGCACGAAGCGGCGATCGCTGGTGGCGCCCACTGTGCGTTCGTAAAATGGTTTCGGGCCAATCCAGGCGATGACGCCACCGTCGGTGGTGCCGCGCACGTCGAGCAAGCACGCGATGAGTAACGCCTCACCGATGCCTTTTCCGCGATGTGCGAGCAGCGTGCCCGCCGGACCAAACCAGCCGAGCCCTTGGTTGTTACCGTCGGCGGCGGCGAACGCGACGGGTGTTTCATTCGTCCATGCAACGTGCAATGCGCGGCGCGGCCCTTCGTGCGCGCGCTTCGCTTCGAGTGCCCACACCGGTGCGAACGATTTTTCGATGAACGCGTGCACGACGGGAAATTGCTCGGTGCTCACGCGTGAAACGCGCACGTCGTTGTCCGCCAAGGTTTGCGTGAGCGACTGCAACCGCGCTTCGCTCACTTGCGAATTGTCGGCGAGATTCGCGCGCAGATTTTCAACCACGCCCACACGCTGAAACCCGCGCGCTTCGAAGAACGCGAGACCATCCGTATAACGCTCGTCGACGCCAGGGCTGAGGTAATTGCCCGGATGGTCGGCCACGCGCAACGGATTGCCCTCGGCGTTTGCACGTGCGGCTGCGAGCAGCGCGGTGCCGACGCCCCTGCGTCGCTGTGACGGCTTGACCGCGAGCAACTTGATAAAGCGCCCTGCGGTTGCCAAAACACCTGTTAATTCATTGTCTTGCCACGCACCTACGACGGCGCCTGTCCGTCGGCCGTTGTCGCCCCACAGCTTTTCTTCGACGACGGTTGCAATGGCGTCATACGCGAGTGATTGCGCAAGTAAGGCGCAGGCTTCGCTCGTCTGAGCGCGCGGCAGGGGGCCCGTTTTCACGCGGTAATTATGTGCGCCAAATCGGGTTGAGCGCAATGGAGCAGTGCATGCGGTTCTCGGGTTGCAAACGGGGAAAAGCGCCTCTAGACTCCCCGGCATGCGTATAACAGTACTTGGGACGGGCTATGTCGGTTTGGTTGCAGGCGCGGGTTTTGCGGACTTCGGCAACGACGTCACTTGCGTCGACCTCGACGCTGGCAAAATCGAGCGCCTCAAGCAGGGCATCCTGCCCATCTACGAGCCGGGACTCGAACCGCTCGTCATTCGCAATCATCAAGAAGGCCGATTGCTTTTTTCGACCGACATCGCTGATTCCGTGCGCGGCTGCGACGTCGTCATCATTGCCGTCGGTACGCCTTCGGCTGCGGACGGCTCGGCCGACCTGTCACAGGTGATTTCGGCTGCAACGGCGATTGGCAAAGCGATGTCCGGATTCACTGTCATCGTCACCAAATCGACAGTTCCCGTCGGCACCGCCGCGAAAGTCAAAGAAGCGATTGGCAAAGCCACGAGCCAGCCCTTTGCCGTCGTGTCGAACCCCGAATTTCTCAAAGAGGGCGACGCCGTAAACGACTTCATGAAACCCGATCGCATCGTCATCGGCACCGACGACGACCGCGCGCGCGATGTGCTGCGTCACCTATACGCGCCGTTCGTGCGCACGAGCGATCGCGTTCTCCTTATGGATCCAGTCTCCGCCGAGCTCACGAAATACGCTGCGAACGCGTATCTCGCCACGCGCATTTCGTTCATGAACGACATTTCAAACTTGTGCGAGCGCGTGGGTGCGGATGTGGAAATGGTTCGGCGCGGCATGGGCTCCGACCAACGCATCGGTCCGAAGTTTTTGTTTCCCGGCATCGGCTACGGCGGCTCGTGTTTTCCAAAAGACGTCAAAGCAGCGATGTCGACGGCGCGCGATGCAGGCCATCCACTCGAGATTTTGGAAGCCGTGCATCGTGTCAACGAGCGGCAAAAAATGCTCCTCGCGGACAAAGTCATTCGCCATTTCACCGGCAGTGCGCCCGGAGCGGGCCGCGTACTCGAAGGCAAAAAAATCGCCGTCTGGGGCCTCGCGTTCAAGCCCGGCACCGACGACACTCGCGAGGCGCCGGCGCTCAGCATCATCAATCGGCTGCTCGAAGCGGGCGCGAAAATTCAAGCGCACGATCCCGTTGCCAACGAGGCGATGAGCAAAACCTTGGGCGATCGTGTCGCGTACTACGACAACAACTATGAGGCGGCGACAGGCGCGCACGCGCTGGTGCTCTGCACCGAATGGCACCAATTTCGCCGGCCAAATTTCAAGCGCCTCAAGACGTTGATGGCTGATTTTGCGCTCTTTGACGGTCGCAACGTGTGGGAGCCACAAGAAGTGCGCGAGCTCGGATTTACGTACTACGGCATCGGCCGCAAACTCGTCTAGATCTCGGCGCGGCGTCGTCCGACGAGGACACCGCCCGCCAACATACCAAAGAGCAAAAGTGCGACGAGTACCGCGCCTGGTCGCGGCGCGTATGACGGCCCCGGCGTGAACCAGTCGAGTGCCCACCAATCGAGGCGTGCTCGGTGATACGCGTCGTCGAAGTTGTTTGCCTCGGGTGCAAGACGATGAAATGGCGCATCCGCTGCGAGATTTGGGTCTTGCTTGACGACGTGACGCAAGAGCCACATCTGCCCGACGAGGGGTGAATAACGCGGTATGAAATGGCCGTGCGTAAGATCTTCTTGGAACCACGGCGTCGCGCGTTCTTGCTCCTTCACCGCGATGAGTACGCGGATGTATTGATCCCAATAGATGGATGCGCCCAGCAGTTGGATGGCAAGCCCCGTCGCGCAAACGCCGTACACCACGCTTCGTTGCAGGCGACCGCGCGTCCAATACGTTTCGATCCAGGGAGCGGCAAGCAAGAAAAACACCGGAATGACCGACATCAAATGGCGTGGACCCCAGCAGTAGTCGGCGTGCCAGTGACGAAACTTCGCATTGAACAGCACGTCGATGACGACGATGCTCACGAGCAGAACGGTTTCGCGGCGACGCGTGGCAAACGCCGTTGTAATTCCGGCGAGTGCAAACAAGAGCGGCGGTGAGTAAAGAAACACACCTTTGCCGGACGAGAGTAACAACCCGTACAGGCCGGCAAGCAGGTCGCCTGAGAAAATGCCGTCGCGAATGCGGTACCCGCTGTCAGCCAGCGTGCCGGTCTTCATGTGGTTGTGCCACAGCGCAATCGCGACAAAAAAACTGAACACGCCGATGACGATGGGCAGCGCTTGGACGAAAAGGCGCACGCGTTGCTGGGTGCGCGCCTGCAGCAGCAGATAGACAAAAATCGATGGAAACATGAGGGCATAGACCAGTTTCGTATTGAACAGAACGCCGCCTGCGAAGGCGAGCCAGGCCATACCGAGCAGCGACAGGTCTTCGCCTTGGTCGAGCGTACGTTCCACGACCCATAACAACGCGAGCGTTTGCACGGCTTCCGAGTAAGGGCTACGCGCGTAGACGAACAGCAGCGTGCAGAAGGCGAGAACGAATGTGAGCCAAAGTGCGGCGCGCTCGCTGTGGGTGCGGCGGCGACAAAGCGCAAAAAAAAGTGTGCATGCGCCGGCCATCATAAGCGCGGGCGCAACATGGCAGGTGAATGCATGCAGCGCGGGCTCGGGCAATCGCTTGATGTGGCTGAGCACCTTGTATGACAAATAGCTCGGGACCATCGCGAAGACATTGCCGAGTGGAAACACGCCATAGCGCTTGCCATCGCGAACGGCATACAACCAGGGCGGGCCCGCATCGAGGTGCACATCGAGCGCGCCGCGATCGACCAGTGCTTGAGTGGTCGCGTAGGTGACATGTGCGTCCGCCCATGGCGGCTCCCGGCTGGTCAACAGCAGAAATGCGCAAAATAGAAACAACCACAACGGCGCGAGGCGACGCACGCGCGCGACGTTAGCAAAGGTTTGCTCGCGACGCTGCACCAATATGCTAGGCTATGGGGACTACGTTATGGCGAGCCACTCCTTTCTCGCAGCATTGATTTGCCTCGTCGCGTCGCTCGGCGGCTGTGCCCACGAACCGGCCACATGTCCCGTCGCTGCGACTCCTCCTTGCGCAACGGCGTCGAAAGTCACGCTTCGCGGTATCCCGTCTCCCAATCACTTGAAGCGCGCATATTGGTCGAGCTCCACCGCAAAGCTGGCAGTTGTCACCGGCAACGACGGACGCGAGCTGGCCCGCATCAAAGCGCTGCCCAATGCGGACGAGCAATTGTTCTGGCCGGACATCGACCATATTGGTTACCTCAAAGCCAGCAACGATGGCGCGCGCGTGCTCGTCATGCACTCCGTCGTCGGGAATCAATCGCCGGAGATAACGCCGGTGTACGATCTTCAATGGTCGCCGCAGCATGACTGCTTCGTGTTCGTCACACGAACCCAAGCCGGTGAGGCGCTGTGGATCAATGGTCGCAAAATCTGGCCGCGCAATGGATACACCCATCTCCGAGGGGATCTCGTTTGGTCACCCAACGGTCACAGCCTGAGTTTTGTCGACCTGCCCGCCAATGGACCCAGGCTCGTCGTCCTCGTCGAGTTCGATGACGCCAATGGCGATCTCACCTGGCCGCTGCCCAAAGACGCGACGCAGCCCGGGCTGCGACTTTTTTGGGCGAGCGAAAGCAAGGTCGTAATCGGCGAGTCCGCCCTGCGGCCGAAATTCGCGGCTGGCTGGGAACGACTCGACTAGCACGCCTTCGTCGGCTGCACTCTTGGCTACCGGCGCTTGAGTGAATGCTCGAGCGTAGTGGGTCCCAAGATCGTAAGGTACGGACGTAACTTGACGACCGTGCGCTTGCCGAACCCTTTTACCTTCGTGAGCTCGTCCACTCGACTAAAGGGATGCGTTCGCCGCAAATTAACGATGGCCTTTGCTTTCGCGGGACCAATTCCGGGAAGACGCTCGAGCTGTTCGGGTGACGCGCTATTGAGGTTGACGACACCGCTTGCATTGCTCGGTAATTGAGCATGTTCCGTCGCTGGCGCGGCCGATTGTGCATGAGCAAGCGATCCAAGCGTGCAGCCCCACAGGATGAAGGCGAGCACTTTCATGCTTCACCTAGCTCTTGCGTGCCGTTTGCGAAACGGCGCGGTTCTGCATCGCGAATGTGGAGCGTGCCGTTGACCGGCGCGGCGTCGAGCTTCACGCTGAGTGACTCGTCGCCGTTGACGAATGCGGCGCCAATGCGAATCCAAAATTTTTTGTGCAACCCCTCCCGCTCGACGATGGTGTAAACCGCTTTGTAGGGTTTGGGACTGCTGGTTGAATCGAACTCCGCCATGATGAACCTCCGATTGTTGGACGCGTAAGCGCGTCGGCGTTTCCGTAAAGCACGCGCTGTGCCAGGGGTAACCTCCCGAAAACAAACAGATGCGAATCGGTGCGCGGACGGTATCCGGACGGATGCTGACCAAATCGGACGACTCCTGCATTGTATGCAACAATGAAATCGAGCGATGCGCGTCTCTTCAGGGATGGCTGAAAAACGAAATGCGCTGTGGGTCGCGCTCGGGATTTCGATCCTTTTACATCTCGTGCCATGGCTCGGACTGCGCGGGCTTTCGCTGCCGACGCTGGAGCCGCCACTGCCCATTGAATTGGTGCCGTATACGGCGCCGAAAACGCCAACGCTAGCAACTGATTCGCCGAAGCCTGCCGATACCGAGCCGGCGAAAAAGGAGCCGGCGCCGGAATCGACGCTGCGGGAAAAGCGGCCACCGCGGAAGAAAATCGTGGCGAAGACCGAGGGTGAAAAGGTGAAGCCGCCCGAAAAGCTGCCGGAAGGGCCGCCACCGACGAAGGATATTTCGGGCCTCGCGCCGGCGGCCAATCTCGTTGTGCTCGTGCGGCTCGATCAGTTGAGTCACTCGCCGCATGCGGCCGGGCTCGAGTCGTTGCTCTCACTGCTGCCGGATTATGATTCGCTGCTCGGCGGCACGAAACTGTCACTCTATGGTGATTTTCAGTCGCTGATGATCGCGACGTCGGATCCGCGATCGGTTACCGCGACGTTTTTGGCGGCAAAGGCGACGCACCTCGAACATGTGCGTAGCGAGCTCGCCGACAAGAGTCTGCCAAAGTGGGATCCCCGAATTTTTCGCTTCATCGATCCGGACCTGGCGATCTTGACGCAACCGGAAGTCGCCGACGAGCTCGATGCCGCGGCCGCAATCCCAAAACGTAAGCGCCTAGAACCCGCCGACGACGCGCGCGTGCATTGGCTCGCACAGCTCAAATCGTTCGGCGACGTGGGCACCGTTGCTGAACCGCCGCTGCGCGTGACGCTCTCGCAAGTGCAGCTGCTCTGGCGCATTTCGGGATTGCCGACGCCGATACAAGTCACGCTCGCAGCGACGGCAGATGCGGCGCCATGGGTGCGCATCGATGCGCGTTTTGCGTCGCCAGAAGAATGCGAAAAATTCGCCGCCGCGGGTTGGACACGCATCCTCTCTTGGTGGCAGCGGCAACCGTCGTTCATCTTCATGCCGGGCGCGCTCGACGATCTCAAAGTGACGGTGAAAGAGAGTACACTCGAAATCAAAGGTACGATTCCCCAAGCGGCGCTCGAGCGCGTGTGGGTCGCTGCGCAAGTGTTTGCGCCGCGCAAAGCAACCAATACTCCCGTCGATGCTGCAACGAAGGAATAGGTGAGGCTTGATGGCTGTTGAAACGCAAATGGATCCGAGCGCAATCCAGACGATCACATTCGATTGTTACGGCACGCTCGTCGATTGGGAGACTGGCATTCGCAATTACGTCGAGCCAATTTTGGCAAAAACGGTTTTGAAAAAGATTCCATTCGAAACGTGGTTCGCGCGGTGGGAGGAAATTCAATTCGAATTGCTCGTGCCGTATCGTCCCTATCGCGAGGTGCTCGAGCGGAGTTTTGAGCAAACGATGCGTGCCTTCGAGCTGGAGACCTTCGCGGACAACGCGCCGGGCCTGTGGCGCTCCGTGGGAGCGTGGCCCCTGTTTGGGGATACCAAGGCGGCGCTGCGGCGCCTGGGACGTCGTTATCGCCTGGCGCTCGTCTCGAACATCGACAATGATTTATTGGCGGACACCATGGGACGTCTTCAGGCACCTTTTTCGGCATTGGTCACAGCAGAAGATGCAAAAGAGTATAAGCCCGGGGCCGCGCCTTTTCGCTTGGCGCTCGAGCGGTTAGGGGACTCCCCCGGCCATATTTTGCATGCGGCTTTTGGTTGGAAATATGATCTAAGTATTTCAAAAGCCTTGGGATTTCGCACAGCGTTTATCAATCGCGGCGGGCTTCAACCTCGGAGCATCGTACCGGATGTAACGGTGAACACGGTTTCGGAGCTTGCGGACCTGCTAGGAGTCTGAGTAGACAGCTATCGTGCGATTTTCTGCGGCAATTTCGGTGATATTTCATGCGGCATTGGCCATGGCGTTTTTGCGCCTGCCAGACCGCGCGCCAGCCGCGTTGCGTGCGCCCGTTGAAGTTGAAATTCACGAGACGCCTGCGCCTAAGCGCGACGAGCCGAAGGTCGAAGTCGCGCCCGAAGTGCGGGCAGAACCGAAGCCCGAGCGCCTGGCGATGCGCATCCCGTCGCGCGAATCGGAGCCTGTGACGCTGCAGCCGAAGAAGCGCCCTGAGGAAGAGGCCGCACCGCACGATGCGACGCCGCGTGATCTTGCGAAAATCGATTTGAACCTGAAGGCATTGCCGCTTGGCGTTGGTTCATTTGCAGTGGCGCCACAGGCGACGGCACCCAAAAGCACGGGGACGGGTCGACGCTATGACGCGGGCGATCCATTGCTCGGCAAAATTCCCACCGAACATGAAGAGCGATTTCCGCTCAAGCCGGTGAAGGACGGCTACGTGTATTCGAGCTCGCGCTTCACCGCGAAAATTACGCTCGATGGGCAAGTGTCTTTCAGCGACAAGTACGTAAACTTCGACGGTAAAAATTCTGGGATGGCATTCGACCTGAGCGAAATTGCGATGCGCGCGCATCACGAAGATCCAAATCGCCACGAGAAAATGCGCTTCATGGAAGCGACGACGCAGTTGCGCGCGAAGCTCACCGAGGAGACGCGACGCGACAACATGCAGCGGTCGCTTTCGCGATTGCCGCAAAAGCTCGACGAGATTTGGTTGTGTGAGCGCCCGGCGAAGCAGCGACGGCAGCTGCTGTTCACGATGTGGCGCGATACGCTCGATGTGGAAGCGCAAAGTGCCGACGGTGCGCGAGATGCGCGGCTTGTCATCGAAGATTATGTGCGGCGGAAACTACCGGCGGGCAGCGACGACGCATTTTCGGACGAAGAATTGCTCGCGTACAATCGCGGTTTGAAAGTTCCGTTTCGTCCATACCGCTAACGACGTTTACTCCACAAAACAGAGGACGAACTTCAAGTAGCGGCCTTCGGCAAACGCTGGCGGCACCGGATGGTCGCCGGGCTGGCCGCGCAATTCGAGCAAGCGAATGCGACGATTTTCTGTAACTGCCGCGTCGCGCAACGTTCCCACGAATGCGTCCATGGTCACGTGACTCGAGCAGGATGCGGCGGCCAGCGTGCCGCCGGGCGCGACGATGGACAACACTTTTGCGTGCAAGTCGCGATACGCATTGAGGCCGCGTTGCAGCGCCTTTTCCGACGGGGCGAAGCTCGGTGGGTCGCTGACGACGAGACCAAAGCGGCGACGCTCTTGCCGGCAGCGGTCGAGCCATTTGAATGCATCTTCACATGCGAATTCGTGCGCGCTTGGATCAACGCCATTGAGACGAAAATTTTCGATCGCGGATTCGATGGCGCCTTTTCCGCTGTCAACGCTGACGACGCGTGTTGCACCGCCAAGTGCCGCGTGTACCGAGAAGCCGCCCGAGTAAGAAAAGAGATTCACGGCGTCGCGCGCGCGTGCGAACGGACGAATCGAACGGCGATTGTCGCGTTGGTCGAGGAAAAATCCGGTTTTCTGGCCGTGCAAAATGTCGACGGAAAAACGGACATCGTGCTCGAGAATCTCGACTGGGGCCGCGAGTGCCGCGCCGAAGAGAAGTTCATTTTTCGCGCCGCGTGAGCGCTCATAAATGGTGATGAGGCGAAGCTCCTCGCCCGCCGCGCGAATGCCAGCGACGACTTGGTCGCGTAGGACGCGCGATGCATCACCGTCGAGGCGCACGACCGCAACTTTGTCGTACACGTCGACGACGACGCCGGGCAAATAGTCGCCTTCGCCGTTGCACCAACGAAACGCGTTCGTCGTGTTCGCATCAATGACGGCGCGACGCGCTGCGAGTGCCACACGCAATCGCCGTTCGACGAGCGCAGCATCGAGTGGCTCGCGCTCGTCTAATGTGTAGATGCGCACCGCGAGCGG
>JADMIO010361792.1_pt1 | contig 13797 bp, 11 predicted proteins | sample 8958161 | NCBI WGS metagenome assembly JADMIO01 (sample SAMN16585339, study PRJNA669376) | soil metagenome | isolation source: Crop rotation soil | place: USA: Cullars Rotation, Alabama | collected 2011 | reverse complement strand
GAGGACGCGCCGGTCGCCGTCGCGATCGGCCGGATGCAGCCGCAGAAGCGGTTCGACCGCCTGCTCGACGCGTGGGCCGTCGTCGTCCGCGAGCTGCCGCGCGCGCGGCTGTGGATCGTCGGCGAGGGGCCGCTCTCGGGCACGGTCGAGAGGCGACGCGCAGAGCTCGGACTCGGCGGCAGCGTCGCGCTCCTCGGCTTCCGTCGCGACGTCGCCGACGTCTTCGCCGGCGCCGACTGCCTGGCGATGAGCAGTGACGACGAGGGTATCCCCGTGGTCGCGATGGAGGCGATGGCGGCCGGCCGGCCGGTCGTGTCGACCGACGTCGGCTCGATCGCGGCGGCGGTGGAGGACGGGAGGACGGGTCTTCTCGTGCCCCGCGAGGAAGTCGCGGGCCTCGCGGCGGCGCTGGTCCGCGTGCTGGGCGACCCGGCGGCGGCGCGCGCGATGGGCGCGGCCGGCCGCGCGAAGGCCGTCGAACGATTCGGGATCGACCGCTGCGTCGAGGACACTGAACGCCTCTTCCTGAGCCTGACGCGCAGACCGTCGTCGGCCGGTCCCGGTCGATAGCGGGCGGTCGGGCGGGCCGGCGACGTCGAGAAGGAGATCGCGGTGACCCGTCCGACCGCCCGATGGTGCGACCTGCACGTCCACTCGACGTGCTCCGACGGCACCGTCCGTCCCGCCGAGGTCGTCCGTCGCGCGCGCGACGCGAAGCTCGTCGCGATGGCGCTCACCGACCACGACACCTTCGACGGCGTCGCCGAGGCGATGGAGGCGGGCGCGGCGCTCGGCGTCCGCGTCGTCCCCGGGATCGAGCTCTCGCTCCCGCACGCGGGCACGTTCCACATGATCGGGCTCGGCGTGGACCCCGCGAACGCGCAGATCCGCGCAGTGGCCGAAACGCTGCGCGAAGGTCGCGGGCCGCGCAACCGCGCGATCGTGGAGCGGCTCTGCGCGCTCGGCCTGGCGGTGACGATCGAAGAGGTCGAGGCCGAGGCCGGAGGCGATGTCGTCGCGCGTCCTCACATCGCGCGGGTCCTCGTGAAGAAGGGCTACGTCGGCTCGATCGTCGAGGCGTTCGAGCGGTACTTGAAGAAGGGCGCGCCGGCCTACGCGGACCGTCCGCGCGTCGAGCTGCGCGACGCGATCGCGGCGGTGCGCGCGGCCGGCGGGGCGAGCGTGCTCTGCCACCCGTCGACGCTCGGCATCGACGACGACGAGGCTCTCCTCGCCGAGTTGCGCCGGTTCGCCCTGGCCGGTCTCGACGCCGTCGAGGTGCGCTGCGGCCGCTCGACCCGCGCCGACATGGCGCGTTGGGAGGGACTCGTCCAGGACGTCGGCCTGCTGCCGTCGGGCGGCTCCGACTTCCACGGTGACAACAAGCCCGACTTGAAGGTCGGCACAGGCCGGGGCAAGCTGCGCGTGCCGCTGGAGTGGCTGGAAGCGCTGGAGGAGAGGGCGAAGGCGAGGACCACGAAAGGCGGCTAGAGGCTAGGGGCCGGGGGAGAGGCTCGGAGGTGCACGCTCGTTGCCGTTCCTCTAGCCTCTAGCCTCTAGCCTCTAGCCTCCTCACTTCTTCTTCGCCGCTGCGGCCGCGTCCGACGCGTCGTCGAGCTCCATCGTGATGTCCAGCGTGTAGTCGCTCGTGCCGTCCTTCAGCTCCACGTCCTCGTCCATCTGCGACGACCCGTCGGGCGACGCGCCGGTCACGGTGATGTTCTCGCTGCGCGGCAGGAACGGAAGCGTGTAGCGGCCCTGCGCGTCGGCGCGGACCTCGAGCTCGATGTCGGAGTCCGTGGACTCCTGCTCCGTCGACGCGCCGACGGTCACGGTGACGACGGCGTCGGGGATCGGCCGACCGTCCGACGACTTCACGACCCCGTGCACGCTGATCGGCTTCTTCGCGACGAGCTTGATCGGCGGCGAAGACTCGTCGTCCGCGACGTCGGGGACGGCGTGGACCACCGCGAACCCCGGCTTGAACCCGAACGCGGCGGAGCGCGGGCCGGACGCCTCGAACACGCACTTGATCTTGCCCTCGGCGTCGGTGACGCCGAACTTCGAGGACCGCAGGACGTCGTAGCGGTCGTCGTTGTTCATGCCGAAGAACTCGACGCCGGCGAGCGGGCGCCCGGACTCGTCGACGACCTCGACGGTCGTCTCGACCGCGGGGTCGAACTCGACCGTCTCCTCCTGCACGAGCTGGTTCTTGTCCACCTTCATGTTGACCTCGGACGCGGAGACCACGCCCTTGGCCATGCCGTTCACGACGTAGTCGCCCGCCGGCATCCCCTGGAACTCGACGAACCCCTGCGCGTTCGTCTTGCCCATGACGTAGGCCGACATCTCCTCGTTGTAGACCACCATCTGCGCGTCGGCGACCGGGTCGCCCTCCGGTCCCGCGCCGGGCCGCGACTGAGGCGCGTCGGGCTTCACGAGCACCGCGTGGACCCGCAGCGTCGATCCGCGCGGCATCCGCAGCACCATAGGATTCAGGTCGTTCGCCGCGACGCTGAAGTGCTGGTCGAAGAGCGGCGTCCTGCCCTTCGCGGTGACGGCCACCGTGTACTGCCCCGGCGCGACCCCGTCGACGGTGAACTTCCCCGCGCTGTCGGTCGTCGCCGCGAAGCGGCTCTGGTTGTTGTCGAACACGACGCGCGCGTCGCCCACCGGCACGCTGTCGACCTCGGTCAGCACGGTGCCGGTGACGCTCGCCGCGGGCGCGAGCATGATGTTGAGCGTCTGCCCGTCGGGCTTGACGTCGTTGACGACGTGCATCCCCACGCCGTCCTTCTTCGCGACGAGGGCGAACGGCCCGTTTCCGGTCCGCGCGGAGAGGGTGATCGAGAACTTCCCCTCGGCGTCGGTGTCGGCGCCGACGAGCTCCGTGTCGGAGCCGCGGACGGCCTCGTCGCTGCGCGTCCAGAGCTTGAACGGTCGCGGGTGGTCCCACTCCTCCGTGGGGATGTTCACGATCTGGTTCAGCGTCCGGATCTCGTCCATGTCCGGTGCGGACGACGGACGCGCGTGGGATTCGCCCGAGGGCGCGAACAGCGACACGCGGGCGCCCTGGACGACCGCTCCCGTCCGCGTGCGCACGGAGCCCTCGATCTGCGACGGCTTCGGCTTCGGCGCGTGCTCGGCGGCGTCGCCGCGGCGCGTCGGCTTCGGCGGGGTGGACGGCTTCGGGGCCTGCTTCGCGGGCTCGTGGACGACGGTCGGCTCGTGCTGGGGCGGCGGCTCGGTCGACTGCCCCCGCAGGGTGAAGTAGGCGATGATCGCGACCAGGAGGCCGATCAGCACGCACCAGGCCGCGAGGAGGGTGGTCGAGGTCTTCATGGGAGTCTCCAACGTATCAACGCCCGCCGTCCGCGCTGCCCTTTTCGCCGAACCGGCGGGCGGCCCGGTCCAGGACGTCTTCGAGCCTGCGATTCGGCAGGAGTCCGGAGAGGATCGGGTCGCGACGGACGGCGTCGGGGTCGACGACCCCGGCTGCGACCGCTGCGCCGATGTCCTCGACGGCGGCGTCGCGCTCGCCAAGCTTCGCGGCGGCGCGGGCTGAGAGCAGGTAGTGGGCGGACGACGGGTCGTGCTCCAGCGCCTTCCCGGCCAGACGCAGCGCCTTCTCGTCCTGGCCCCGCGCGAGCGCCTCCCCGGCGCGCACCCCGAGCGACCGGCCGAGCAGGAGCTTCGATTCCTCCGCGCGGCCCGTGTCTTTCAGGACGCGCGACGCGTCGTCGAGGAAGCCCGCGTCGTCCTTCACCCCGGACGCCGCCGCGAGGACGAGCGCGGCCGCGGCGCCCGGCTTCGTCGGGACGAGGCGACGGGCGCGCGTGACGAGGGGGCCGAGGAGAGTGCGGTCCCGGCGCAGCATGGAGCGCGCCGAGCGGCCGAATTCCTCCGTCTCCCCGCGGTCGAAGAGGACGAGCAGCGCGTCGAGCGCGCCCGCGTACGTCGTCTCCGTCGCCTCGCACGCGAGCGCCGCCTCCGCCGCGAGGGCGGTGAGCCGTGGATCGGTCGGCAGTCCGGCGGCGGCTCGCTGCGCGTCGGCACGGGCGTCCGCGGTCCGGCCGTCCTCGAGGGCGAAGATCGCGCGCGCCGCGAGCACGTTCGGGTGCCAGGGACACCGCGCGACGGCGTCGTCGAGCACGCGGTCGGCGTCGGGACGGCGCTTCGCGTTGCGGAGCGCGTACGCGAGGCTCACGAGGCATTCCGGGTCGCCCGGACGCACCCTGCGCGCCGACTCGAGCGTGCGGACGGCCTCCTTGGCGCCTCCGACGCTGTCCAGGAGGCAGCCTAGCTCGTACCGCGCGTCGAAGGCCTGCGGGTCCACGGCGCAGGCTTCGCCGAACAGCTCGAGAGCGCGCGCGGGCTTCTCAGCGATGCGGTCGCGGGCGAGCGCCAGGAAGCCGTCGGACCGGAGACTGCGCAGGCCCGGCCCCGGCCAGAACGCGATCACGAGAGCGACCGCGAGCGCGACGTCCGCGCGGCGCGCCGGCAGCGTCGCCCCGCGCCAAGGCTGGGGCGCAAGGGCGACGACGAGGCCGGCGCAGGCGGCGAGGAGCAGCGCGGTGGCGGGGTGGGACAGAGGCGACGACGCGAGCGCGGAGACGGCCACGGCGGCGATCGAGGCGCCGAGGGCGACCGTCTCCGAGGCATGAGTGCGGGCGGCGGCGACGAGACGACGCGTCAGCAGCGCGAGCACGCCGACCGCGGCGAGGAGTCCGGGCGCGCCGAGCGCCACGCCGAGCTCGAGGTAGTCGTCGTGCGGCGTCTCGACGCGGCGGCCGAGCGAGGTGCGGAACTCGTCGGGGCTGCGCCACGCCGGGAACTCGTCGATGAAGGACGCTCCGGCGACGTGGAACGGACGGTCAGCGATCATGCGCACGGTCGGGCGCCACACGTCGGCGCGCACCGCGACGGTGTCGGCGCGGCCAAGCCACGAAGGACCGTCGCCGTGGGCGGCGGCGACGAAGACGAACGCCAGCGCCGTCGCGGCGACGACGCCACCGACGGCGAGCCCTGCCGCGGCGCGCGTGCGACCCCGCGCGTGCAGCAGAAGACACGCCGCCGCCCCGAGCGCCGCGAGGACGGCGACGTAGTCGGTGCGCGACTTCGCGAGCACCAGGTGCGCGGCGCCGGCGAGGGCGGCCACCGCGCCGAGTGCGCGGTCGCGCTTCCCGCTCGTGGTCAGGAGGAGCAGCGAGAGCGGCAGCGCCGCCGCCTGGAACTCCGCCGCGAAGCTCGTGTTCCCGAACGTCGAGACCGGCTCGCCCCGGCCGCGCCACGGAGCGAAGTCGAACCCGGCGCTCTGCGCGGCGCCGTAGAGACCGGCCGCGAGCGCGGCGAGCGCCGCCCCGCGGGCGACCGTCCGGACGGCTCGCTTCGGGTCGTCCGACTGTGCGACCAGTCGCGCGACCGCGACGCAGCCGAGCGCGGTCGCCGCGCCGACGAGCGAGCCTCGGGGCCAGGCGACGACTGCGCCGACGGCGGCGACTGCGCACATCAGGAGCGGCAGCGCGAGGATCGGGTCGAAGAGGACGTCGTCGCGCGCCTCCGCCGGCCGTCTGCGCCAGACCGCGACCGAGAGCGCCGCCGCGGCGACCAGGAGCAGCGCGAGCTTCGGCGTGTCGAAGCTCGGCAGGTTCGAGAGCGGAAGGAACGCCAGCGCCGTCGCGACGAGGATCGCGGCGGGCCAGACTGCGGACCGACGGAGGGGGAGCCGGCTCGAGCGGGTCAACCTTCCCTTAGACGGAGACGAGGCCGCGAGCTTCCCTCGTCACTCGGGGACGGAGTTGACGGTTGACGGTCCAGGCTGGGACGCGCCCGTGGAATTGTCAACTTCGAGCCCCGTCCCCGGAGTTGACGGTCGACGGGCGGCCGGTCACGTGTCGCGTCCGTCCTCGTCGCCGAACAGGGCTGCGACGAACGTCTCGGCGTCGAACGGCGCGAAGTCGTCCGCGGTCTCGCCGGTGCCGACGAACTTCACCGGGACGCCGATCTGGTCCTTGATCGACAGGACGACTCCGCCCTTGGCCGTGCCGTCGAGCTTGCTCACGACGAGGCCCGTCACGTTCGCGTGCTCGCGGAATCGCTGCGTCTGCTGCAGGCCGTTCTGGCCGGCCGTGCCGTCGAGGACGAGCAGCGTCTCGTGCGGCGCGCCCGGGAGGCGCTTGCCGAGCACGCGCGTGATCTTCGAGAGCTCCTCCATGAGGTTCTTCTGCGTGTGGAGACGGCCGGCCGTGTCGACGATCAGGACGTCGACCTTCCGCACCGCCGCCGCCTCCGCAGCTTCGAACGCCACCGCCGCCGGGTCCGACCCCGTCGGCTTGCGGACGATCGCCACGCCGAGCCGTTCCGCCCAGATGCCGAGCTGGTCGACCGCGGCGGCGCGGAACGTGTCGCAGGCGGCGACCACGACGGTCTTCCTCTGCGCCGTGAGCCACTTCGCGAGCTTCGCGATCGACGTCGTCTTGCCCGAACCGTTCACGCCCGCGATCAACACGACCGTCGGCCCCGAGCTCGCCCAGCGCAGGCCCTTCTCGGACGAGGTCAGCCGCTCGACCATCCGGCGCCGCAGCCACGGGACGAGGTCGTCGCCCGAGAGGATCTCGCCGACCCTCGCCGCCCCGCGCGCCGCTGTGACGAGCTCTTCGGCCGCCTGGACGCCGACGTCGCTCGTGATCAGCGTCTCCTCGACCTCCGTCCACAGCGCGTCGTCGATCTTGCGTCCCTTGACCAGGGCCTTGATGCGGCCGGTGAGCGCCTTGGTGGTGTTCGCGAGCGAGTCGCGGAGCTTCTTGAAGAACATCGCCTGAGCTTACGCTCAGGCATAAGCACTCCCACAGCGCGCGACGCACCCGCATCGAGACGACGAGGCGTGCCGCCGGTGGCGTCCCAAGAGGGACGCGTCCTTCTTGCGACATGCGGATTCCGGTCGGCTCAACGACAAGCGCGGACGACCAGTACCGTTACAGCGCGCAGCCTGACGAGCGCCATGAACCAACGACAGACCCGCTGCACAGCTTCATGGCTCGTGCGCTTCTCGTCCCATTCGTCGTGCCAGCCATTCGGCATCGTTCTCCATGGCGCGGTCGAGGGCAGGGTATCGCGAGCCCGATAGGAATGGACGCCCCTGCGCACGACTCACTCACTTGAGGCGCGGGCCGGAGCCGTCATCGCCTGCACGACGTCGTCGCCCTCGCGCGCACGAGGCCAGCGTGCGAAGCCGCGCCATGGGACTCTGCGCGCACGAGACGCCGCGAGGGCTATCGCCGCCGAATCGCCTGAGGCCGTGCTCGGCCTCAGGCGATTCCGCGGCGGACCCGGTCCAGCACCCCGTTCACGAACGCCCCGCTCTGCTCCGTCGAGAACCGCTTCGCCAGCTCGATCGCCTCGTTGATCGCGACCTTCGGCGGGACCTCGTCCTTCTGATAGGCCATCTCGTAGGTGCCCATGCGCAGCAGGTTGCGGTCGACCACGGCCATGCGCTCGATGCGCCAGTGCTCGGCGGCCTCGGAGATGCGCTGGTCGATCGCGGCCTTGTTCTCGATCGTGCCGCGGACCAGCGTCTTCACGTACTCGGCGACGTCCGGCTCGCGGCGGTCCTTGACGAGCAGGTCGTCGAGCTCCGGCAGCACTTCGTCGCCGCGCAGGTCCCACTGGTAGAGGAACGCCAGCGCGATCTCGCGGGCCTTGCGCCGGGAGTTCACGAGCGGCCCTTCCGCAGCCGCTGGTGGACGCCGACGAGGCGGAGCGCGTCGAGGGCGACGTCCGCGCCCTTGTTGCCGTGCTTGCCTCCCGCGCGCTCCATCGCCTGCTCGTCGGTGTCGCAGGTGAGCACGCCGAAGAGCACCGGCAGGCTCTCGTCCAGCCCGACGCGCATCAGCCCTTCCTGGGCCGCTCGGCACACGTGGTCGTAGTGGTCCGTGTCGCCGCGGATGACCGCGCCGAGCGCGACGACGGCGTCGTGCTTCCTGCGCCGCGCGAGGGTCTGCGCCGCGAGCGGCAGCTCGAACGAGCCGGGCACGCGCACGACGGTGACGTCCTCGTCGGCGACGCCGGCGCCGCGCAGCGCGGCGACCGCGCCGTCGAGCAGCCTCTCCGTGACCTCGGAGTTGAAGCGCGACACGGCGATCGCGATGCGGCGGCCCTTGCCGCGGGGTGGTTCGTCGTACTCTTTCAACGCTGGACAGCCTCCGAGCCCGTCGAATGTACCCGCGACGCGAGGCGCGTCGCAGAATGCGATGATGAGTGGACTGCTGACGGTCGACGAAGCGCTCGCGCTCGTGCTGGAGCGGGCTGCTGCGCCGGTTCGAGACGAGGTGGACGGCGAGATCGAGCGCTCGCTCGGAAGCGTCCTGTTCCAAGACGTCGTCGCGGACGCGGACTACCCCGCCTGGCCGCGCAGCCGCGTCGACGGGTACGCAGTCCAGGCCGCCCGCACTCCCCGGTCGTACGACGTCGTCGTCGAGGTGCCGGCCGGCAAGGCGCCTGGTGACCGCATCGGGGCGGGACAGGCGGCTCGGATCTTCACGGGCGCTGCGGTCCCCGACGGCGCCGACGCTGTGGTCATGCAGGAGAACGTCCGGGTCGACGGCCGCCGGCTCCACCTGACGGCGCCGGTGGAAGTCGGCGAGAACATCGCTCCGCGCGCGAGCGAGCGCGCGGCGGGCACGGTCGTGGCGAGCGCGGGCACGGTCGTGACGCCCGCAGTCGCGGGTGCGTTGGCGTCGGTGGGCTGCTCGAGGATCGCCCAGGCCCGGAAGCCGCGCGTCGAGATCCTGCCCACGGGAAGCGAGATCGTGCGCGTCGGGGAGAGCCCGCCGCCGGGGAAGATCCGCAACAGCAACGCTCCCGCGCTCGCGACGGCGGTCTGGGACTACGGCGCGCGGTCCGGCATGCCGATGCCCGAGATCGTCCCCGATTCGCGGCCTGCCCTCGATCACGCCCTGGCCGCGGCGTTCGACAAGGAACCGCAGATCGTGCTGCTCACCGGCGGGGTGAGCGTGGGGGACTATGACCTCGTGCCGGCTGCGCTCGCCGACGCGGGCGTCGAGCGCGTCTTCCACGGAGTCCGCCTCCAGCCTGGGAAGCCGCTCTTGTTCGGCGTCCGCGGGGCGACGCTCGTCTTCGGCCTGCCCGGGAACCCGGTGTCGGCGCTCGTCAACGCGGCGCTGTTCGTGCGTCCCGCGATCCGCAAGATGCTCGGACGCCCCGACGTGGTCCCGCAGACACTCGCGGCGACGCTCGGCGCCGACGTCGGTGCGGGCGCCTGGCGCAGACGCTACGTCCCAGCGGCGACGACGTGGGCGTCCGACGGCCGGCTCGTCGCTTCGCCCGTGCGGTTCGCCGGCTCCGGCGACGTGTTCGGCTTCGCGCGCGCCGACGCACTGATCGTCGTCCCGGAGGACGTGCCGCGGCGGACGGCGGGGGAGCGTTGCGACGTCATCCCGCTCGCCGGGAACGCTCGTTGAAGTTCCTGCAGTCGTTCCTTCTCGCTCCGCTCGTCGCCGGCCTGCTCATGGCGGCGTCGTTCCCGCCGCTGGACGTGGGCTGGCTGAACCCGGTCGGCTGGGCGCTGCTCTTCGCGTCGATGCGTCTGCGCCGCGGCGAGCGCGCCGGCCGGCAGGCGTTCGCCACGGCGCTCGTCGTGTTCCTCGTCGGTGTCCGGTGGATCATCCCGCTCGCGTGGCCGCTCTGGCTCGTCGTCGCCCTGTGGAGCGCGGTGTGGGAGGCGCTCTTCGGCCGGCTGGCCGGCGCGTACCTCGCGCGAGGGGCGTCGCCGCCGGCGGCGTGGGTCGTCGTCGTCCCGCTCTGTCACCTCCTGACCGACATGCTGCGGACGACGGTCCTGTCAGGGTTCCCGTGGATGCTCCCCGGGTACTCCGGTTGGCGGAACCCGGTGCTGCTCGGCAGCATGGACCTCCTCGGCGTGCACGGCGCGACGCTGGCGATCCTGATGCTCGGCGCGGGCGCCGCGGAGGGCGTCGGGCGGATCTCGCGGGGCGAGGCGCGCTGGGCTCGCGCACTGGTCCCCGCGGCGGCCGCGTGGGCCGCCCTCGCCGCGTGGACGTTTGCCAAGCCTGCGCTGGAGCAGCGCCCGGGCCCGACCGTGCTCCTGCTCCAGCCTTCGATCCCGCAGCAGTGGAAGGAGGACCTCGTCAAGAGCGGGAGCACGGAGACGCCGGCCGAGGTCGTCTGGGAGAAGCAGGAGGAGCTCGCGGGACGCGGCCTCGCCGACGCGGCGAGGACCGGTCGCCCCGTCGATCTCGTCGTCTGGGCGGAGACGATGGTGCCGGAGGCCGCGATCCGGCCCCTCGAGCCTGGACGGCCTCTCTTGAACTGGGATCAGGACGACGCGGGAGCGGTGATCCCGTCGCCCGGCGCGGGACGGCGCGTCGCGCGCGCGGCGCAAGGGGCCGAGTCGCTGGCGGGGATCATGTCGCTCGCCGACGCAGAGCCGCGTCGGCTCGAGTTCAACACGATCGTCCTGCTCGACGCCGACGGCCGCGTCCGAGGTCACCAGGACAAGCAGCACCTCTGCCCCGGCGGCGAGTACATCCCGCTGCGGTTCCTCATCCCGTTCCGCGAGCGGTTCGAGGCGTACCTCCGCGAGGCCGTCGGCTTCCTTCCCGACCTGCAGCCCGGCGAGGCCGGCAGCACCGTGACGCTGCGCGGCGGCGGGAAGGCGGGCGTGATGATCTGCTACGAGTCGCTCTTCCCGGAGGTGCCGCTCCCGATGGTCCGCGCGGGGGCCGACGTCCTCTTCAACTGCAGCAACTACGGCTGGTTCGCCGGGACGTCCGAGATGGGCCAGGCACTGGCGGTCGCGGCGGTGCGGGCAGCGGAGCTGCGACGCTCGACCGTCCTCGCGAGCAACAACGGCGTCTCCTGCGTGATCGGACCGGACGGACGTGTTCGGGGCGCGTCGACGACGGCCGACGAGCCGACGTACCTCCTGGCGTCGGCGCCGCTCTGCGATTCGCGCTCGCCGTTCTCGGTCGTGGGCGAGTGGGGCGCGTGGTTCCTCGGCGCGGCGGGAGCGCTCGCCTGCCTCTTCGGCGCCCGTCGGAGCGACGCGAGCACCCCGGAGACGGGAGCGTGAATCCGCCGCGGAGACCGCGTGGATTCCTGGGCGCGACATTCCTCTTGACCCCCCCGGCACGGCCTGCCTAGGATCGCCGCCCTGTTGCTTGGAAGGCCGCTGTCTCTCCATGAACGAACGCCCGCTCCCGGATGGGCCCCGGGACCGGCGCTGGGAGGCCGAACGCAATGAGTCTCTTCGCGAAGATCATGGTCGTCGTGAACTTCATCCTGGCCGTCGCGTTCCTGGCGGCGGCGGGCACGCTGCTCGGAGCGGCCGAGAACTACAAGGAGAAGTGGCAGAACGCGACCAAGGACTGGCAGGCGGAGAAGTCGAACCTCGAGGCGCAGGTCACCAAGCGCGACAACGAGGCCAAGGAGGCCGCGGAGCGCTACGCGCAGTCCCAGAAGGGACAGGCCGCGGCTGAGGCGCAGTTGAAGGTCATGCAGGACAGCAACGCCTCGCTGGCCGAGGCGCACCGCGTGCTGCGCGCCGACCTGGAGAAGCTGGCCACGTCGCAGAAGGACCTCCAGGAGACGAACAACGGTCTCAACAAGGACCTCGAGAAGACGCGGACCGAGCTCGCCAACGAGATGTCGTCGCGCCGCGAGCTGGACGCGAAGAACAAGGCCCAGTCCGACGACATCGCCCGCCTCTCGCAGGACAAGGAGACGGCCGAGAAGAGCCTGACCGCGGCCAACGTCCAGATGAAGGCCCAGGCGGACAAGATCGACCAGCAGACCACGGAGCTCGCTCGCTTCGTCGCCGAGAAGGGCCACCTGACCGGCTCCAAGACGATGAAGGCCGTGCAGGGCGTGGTCCAGGCCGTCGACAACAAGGCGGACATCTACGTCCTGTCGATCGGCAGCAAGGACGGCGTCGAGGTCGGGTACGAGTTCACGGTCTTCCGCGGCAGCGAGTACGTCTCGACGATCGTGATCGACAAGGTCTTCCCGAACTACTCGTCCGGGATGACCAAGTCCGGCATGAAGAAGCGCGACGTCATGGCGGGCGACAGCGCCTCCACGCACGTGGGCCTCTAGGAACGACCTCCACCCCGGCACAAGGAAGGACGACGGAACATGTCTGACCAGGATATGGAGGTCGAGGCGGCCCCTGCGGACCCCGCGGCGAGCCTCGCGACGGCGCTCGTCGTGCTGACGACGCTGATGCTCCTCTTGGCGACCTTCGCCACGCTCAAGACGCTCGGAGACCACTACCAGGAAGGGATGCTCGCGTCGAAGTAGCGCGCGCGTCTCTCGAGTGGACTTGGAAGGGTCCGGCCGCCGCGAGGCGTGTCGGACCCTTTGTCTATTCTGAGCGTTTCCAGGGAGCCACGCGCACGTGCTGAACGTCTGGGATCGCCTGCTCGGCGCGTTCTCGGTCGACATGGGCATCGACCTCGGCACCGCGAACACGCTGGTGACCGTGCGCGGCGAGGGGATCGTGCTCAACGAGCCCTCGGTCGTCGCAGTGATCAAGGGCACGAACCACATCGCGGCCGACGGGCAGGCGGTCGGGTTCGCGGCGAAGGACATGCTGGGCAAGACGCCCGGCCACATCGAGGCGATCCGCCCGATGAAGAACGGCGTCATCGCCGACTTCGAGATCACCGAGGCGATGCTGCGGTACTTCATCCGCCGCGTGCACCACGACAGCAGCTTCGTGCGGCCGCGGATGGTCATCGCGATCCCGAGCGGCATCACGCAGGTCGAGCGCCGCGCCGTGATCAACGCGGCGGAGCGCGCCGGCGCGAGGCGCGTCTACCTCGTGTCCGAGCCGATGGCGGCGGCGATGGGCGTCGGACTGCCGATCACGGAGCCGACGGGCTGCATGATCTGTGACATCGGCGGCGGCACGACCGAGGTGGCGGTCATCTCGCTCGGCGGCATCGTGAAGTGCCAGTCCGTGCGCATCGCCGGCGACGAGTGCGACGAGGCGATCATCGCCCACCTGCGCAAGGAGTACAACCTGCTCATCGGCGAGCAGTCGGCGGAGCGGATCAAGGTCGCGATCGGCTCGGCCTATCCCCTCAAGAAGGAGATGAGCATGGAGGTGAAAGGGCGCGACCTCGCGCGCGGACTGCCGCGCAAGGTCGTCGTCACCTCCGAGGAGGTCCGCTCCTCGCTCGCGGAGCCCGTGTCGGCCATCGTCAGCGCCGTGAAGGCGACGCTCGAGGCGACGCCGCCCGAGCTGTCGGCCGACCTCGTGGACCTGGGCATCGTGATGGCGGGCGGCGGGTCGCTGATCCGCGGCATCGACCGTGTGATCTCCGAGGAGACGGGGCTGCCCGTGCGCGTCGCGAAGGACCCGCTGACCGCGGTCGCACGCGGGACGCAGCAGTTCCTCGAGCACCTCACGGAGTTCCGGTCGATGCTGGACGCGGCGGAGGAATAGGCGGACTTCGTCCGAAGTCCCGGCTTCAGCCGGTGCGGCTCGCTGTCGCCGTTCGAACCGTGTGCTCCGCCTGAAGGCGGAGCTCCGAACATGCGGACGCTCCCGTCGTCTGCGCGAAACAAGCCAGACCGCCCGCGTCCTTCCCGCTACACTCCCACTCCCCCTGACGCGTCCGCCGCTCGCCTCCCCTAGGCGAATGAGACTCCGCGAGACCTTCCGCGTCCCTCTCCTCCTCTCCGCGTGCCTCGTCACAGCGCTCGTGCTCCCGCACGCGTGCGCCGGCACGCGCCTCGGCGCCGCGTCGCTCTTCC
>JADMIO012807590.1_pt1 | contig 13798 bp, 4 predicted proteins | sample 8958161 | NCBI WGS metagenome assembly JADMIO01 (sample SAMN16585339, study PRJNA669376) | soil metagenome | isolation source: Crop rotation soil | place: USA: Cullars Rotation, Alabama | collected 2011 | reverse complement strand
CTTTCCCCGTTTTTACCTGCAACAGCTGCTGAATTCATTGACGCGACCGCTTAACATTATCAATGAAAATGCTGAGGTAATTCCCCTGCTTCAAACATCAGCCATGAGCCAGGATCCGGCGGTAGTTTCGGATAAGAATGCATCAGGATTGGACTGGCCGACCTATTTTGGCAACAGGAAAGAAAAAGTTTCTTCTTACTATAAAAATCAGTTTATGTCATTGCCGGCGCTTTCCAACACCATTTACACTGAATATGCCGTTGACGGACAACAGGACTGGAGGCCCAAATACAGCGAAGCAAGAAAGACCAATAGCCAGATTAACGGTCAGTATTATGCAACTCCTGATTTTTACCCAAGGTGGCCAAACAACTGGAGATACTGGCAGAGCGCATGGCACGGATGGCAATGGATCGTTGATTGCAGGAAGAATGAGCTGGCTGTGGGAGATAAGCTGTATTCACCATTTGTAGCGGCAGGCTGGGACAGCGACGAAGAAAAAAACATGCGTCCTGCACAATGGCTGGGACTGTTAAAAGTACTGGGAATGACCGGAGCTGAATTCTATTACTCCGCATATTTTAATCTGACTTTCCCCATGACCAACCCTGCAAGCTATACCTGGCAGGCTGCCATGCCTGCTTATGCACAGGCTATCACAAGCCGCTTTGAAGACCTGCTTCGCAATGGTTTCCTGATGGATGGAGATGTTGGAAACACAAATGTTAACCCTAATGCACCGGGATATGCATTTAAAGCCGGTGACCTTAGAAAACTGGTGGTTATCCGCAAACATAACACGCAAAACAAGTATGCTATTACCGGCACCATTCAACCTAATAATAATATGGTAGGCAATGCAGAGCTTGAAGGAAATGCCAGTATAACCTTAAATGGTCAGTCTTTAAAATTCAAGATCCGTCGTCAGGGTAGCACTTATATATACGATAATACCATTCCATCAAGTCCGGTATTTTATCAGCTTGATGAATGGCAAGAGGCGTCTCACCCGATTCGCTGGAGCAAGGATTTTAGTGTGGAAGGAGAAATGTATGATAATACCACTCCAACCTTTGTTATTAAAACTACTGTTCCTGCCGGAACACCTGCAGGTGACTTCACCAATTACACTTCTTTTGTAACTTATAATGATACCAGTGCTGTCCTAAACCCGATGGCTTATACTTTTACTCCGAGGGATGCATCAAACAGCACCTATTATCTCTGGATCCGTGCAAGAAGCAGAGGCGGAGTAAGCACAGGTGCTTCCATTGCTGTGGATAATGGAACAGCGCTAAACATCTCCTGCATAACCGATACAGCCTGGACCTGGTACAGGTATGATGCATGCAGCCAGCAGGCAGTTAAGTTCATGAACTTATCATTGCAGTCGCACACTTTAAATATTACACCTGCCAATTCAAAATTTGAGCTTGATAAATTTCTCCTGACAACCAATGGCGGTCTCGTTCTGAATCCGGCTCCCCCGTCCTGCTCTGCAAGCCTGGCAACAATTACTTCCAATGGCTCCACTTCCATTTGTCAGGGAAGCAACGTGGTTCTTACTGCAAGCAGCGGACTGAGCTACCTCTGGTCGAATGGAAAGACCACGCAGTCAATAACAGTTACAACCGGTGGAAACTATACTGTTGCAGTTGGAATGGCAGGAGGCTGCTCCGCTACATCTATTCCGGTAACTGTTACGGTAACAAGCCCTTCTGCTACGATCACTGCAGGCGGACCCACCACTTTCTGCCAGGGAGCAACAGTTGTCCTTACAGCAAGCCAGGGCAACGCTTATGAATGGTCAAATGGTGCAACTACTCAGGCTATCACCGTTTCAACATCCGGCACTTATGGCGTTAAGATTACAGTCAACAGCTGTACTGCAAGCGCTCCGGGCCAGGTTGTTACGGTCAGCCCCATTCCCATAGCAGTAGTCAATGCAAGTGGACCGTTATCATTTTGCCAGGGTGGTAGTGTAACGCTGACCGCAAGCACGGGTGCATCATACCTCTGGACGCCGGGAGGACAAACCACATCCTCAATCAATGTAACGTCATCAGGCAGCTATTCCGTCAGGGTTACCAATTCCGGCGGGTGTTCTGCTACCTCTTCAGCCGCAATCGTGAATGTTTCCAATGCACCCATTGCATCCATTGTTCCGTCAGGAAATACAACCAATCTGTGCCCCGGTTCAACAGTTCAGCTCACTGCCAGCAATGGCCAGTCATACCTCTGGTCGAACGGATCAACAACACAGACCATCACTGTTAATACAGGTGGCAATTACACGGTGAGCGTAAGCCAGGGATCAGGATGTTCTGCAATAGCTCCGGCAGTGCAGGTTAGCTATTCCACGAATCCTGCTGCATCAATTACTGCCAGCGGGTCGTTAACTTTCTGTCAGGGTGGAAGTGTGACTTTAACAGCTTCACAGGGATCCTCATTTCAATGGTCTGACGGATCAACTACACAATCGATCAATGCAACTGGTTCCGGTAATTACGACGTAATTGTTACCAATGCATATGGATGTACTTCACAATCTCCGGCAGTTACAGTTTCAGTAAACAACACAGCTGCAGCAACGATTACCGAATCTGGTCCTACTACTTTTTGCCAGGGAGGAAGCGTAACACTCACTGCAAATCAGGGAAACAGTTATTACTGGTATCCAAATGGTGAAACGACACAATCTATAAATGTGACAGCCTCAGGCTTCTACTATGTGGTTGTAACTGTTTCAGGTGGATGCACAGGTTCATCGGCTATCAAACAGGTAACTGTCAATCCCATTCCCGCAGCAGTTATAACACCCGGGGGTTCAACGGTGATTCAACAAGGGCAAACACTTACCCTTACCAGTTCACTTGCCGACGGGTATCTGTGGTTGCCGGGCGGACAGGCAACGCAGTCAATTACCGTTTCTGATACCGGCTATTATTCTGTGATGACGTTCAGCCTGAATGGATGCGCAGCAACATCTGCTAAAGTACATGTTACCTATGCACCTGTTACGGCGAACATTACCGCCAATGGTTCCACAACCATCTGTTCGGGTGACAATGTAATGATTACCGCAACAGGCGGAACAGGGTTCCTATGGTCTACCGGAGCTACCAGCCAGTCGATTGCCGTGGGTGAAGGGGGAACGTATACAGTTACTGTTACAGATGCAAACAACGGAACTTCAACTGCTGCCATTGACATCATTGTGAACAGCAAACCCATGGAACCATCCGTCATGATTTCCTATATTTCCAATACCGCCTACCAGCTGACTGCATACGAGCCTTCAGCCCAGTCTTATTCCTGGTCGAACGGATCCACTTCACAAACGATCCTTGTTACAGGTCCGGGCGCATTTACCGTTACCGCCATGAATGGCTTTGGCTGCACCAACAGCAGCAAACCGATGACGGTCACTTCTGTTGCTTCGCAAACCTGTGTTGCAAGCAATATGCTCACGGCTTTTGATATTCTTGATACATCAGCCACACTGGAATGGAACCCGTCTATAACAGGCACCGGATTTAATGTAGTTTATTATGAAAAAGGTTCCGTTAACTTCCAGACAAAATCCGTTTCAGGCAACTCATATAAAACCACTCTTAACGGGCTTTCACCCGGAAAAATTTATATGTGGTTTGTTCAGACTGTATGTAACACCGGATCTTATTACAGCCAGGTGGCATCCTTCAATACCCTAGCAGGTTCTCTGAATTGCGGATCAACACCATTAAATCCGACTACGACAAACATCAGGGCCAAAGCAGCAACAATCACCTGGTACCCTACTTCATGTGATCAATTTACCGTACGATACAGAAAGGCCGGTACACAGGCATATTCTTATAAAACACTGAGCGGAGTTGATTATGTAAGCGGCGGCGCCAAACTTACTGCACTGATACCAGCCACAGCTTATGAGTGGAGTGTGCAAACGGAGTGTAGCGGCGTAACTAGTCTTTATACCAATGATGTATTATTTGTAACACATGATGAATGTCCTGCCCCGGTATTTACATATACCACGGCTGTAACAAATAATTCCGCAACGCTTCACTGGGAAGAGACTTTACCTGCTGATACGATCCGTATCAAATATTATGAGAAGGGTACCACCAATTACAAATTCCGTAATGTGTTGTGCTCACCCATCAATCCCGGCTATTTTGTTTTGAATAACCTTGCTCCGAAGACAACATATATTTATATGATTCGTGGAAAATGTGCATGGGGAGCTTCTGACTTTTCGAATGAGAAGGAATTCAACACCATGCCTGATCCAAACATCCCATTATCGGATGAAGATGGCGGTTTGAAACTTATTGGATATCCGAACCCGGCCAATGTCATGTTTAATTACGGATTTACGACTGAAGAAGAAGGTGACTATACGTTAATGGTTTGTGATATGACCGGAAGAATCCTTATCAATGAAAAAAGGACGGCTCAAATGGGAGTCAATGGCGGTTCGGTAAATGTTGAAACAATGGCGAATGGATTGTACACGCTCATTCTTCAGAAAAAAGCGCAGACCAGCAGGTTTAAATTTTCTGTTGATTAAAAATAACAGCAATAAAAAAAGCCCGTTTTGCAACGGGCTTTTTTTTTGAATTAGTCAAGGGTTAATACACCACTTTAGAAGCAACTTTCTTATGATTGTTTTCTATCACAACAAAATAGATTCCTTTGCTCATATTTACAGGGATTGTGAATGAGTGGAGGCCCGGTGATCCGGCATTACCGGATTTGGTAACAAGGGTTTTTCCAATAATATCCACCACTGAATAAGTATAGGGCTCATTACTGTCATAATTGAACCACACTTCAAGTGAATTGGCACCCGGAGCTGCGGTGATATAACTGATTGCAAATAAGCCATTGTTATCAAGCTTAACAGGAACCAGCTTCGAATACTCATTACCACCCTGCATATCCGTAGTTTTCAAACGGTAATACTGCAATCCTTTTACCGGGTTCATATCCCAGGTTTCATATGCCTGGACGCGTGTGCTTGAGCCCTGGCTATATACTTTAGCAATGAAATCAAAATCATTCCCGTTTGTAGTTCGCTCAACTGTAAAATAGTTGTTATCGAGTTCTGAAGCCGTGCTCCAGTAAATATGCACCTTATCAGTTACAAGCGTTGCATCAAACTGAAGAAGTTCTACTGGCAGTGGAGCAAGTGTATTAGACAGTGTCCAGGGACCGTCGAACAGGGTTAGTCCATTCATGGTTACCGTATTGGTTGCAGCAACGTGACTGGATGTATTTACCAGCTGGAGCCACCCCGGGTTACCATTAATATTTGGATTCTCCCAACGCTGTGCTTTCAGGGTATTGTCGGTAGCACCCGCTGTAGTTGGCCTTTCAGCGGTGGTGATAGTAAATGAAACATTTGCTGTTCCTGACGGACCGCTTTTGTTAATCTGCCAGAAACGGTCGGCCACATTCTGAACGGAAAGGTCAGCGCCCGTTGCAAAATCATTCATGTGCGTTACTGTTCCGCCCATGGTTGCATTATTGGGATACGGCGTATTATTATTTGCTGTGGAGTAAGTAGAGGCTGTAACATAACCCATATCTCCTGCAGTCAGGTTAAATGTCAGCGGAATATATAAGCCGGCCGGAGTTCCGAATGGGAACAGGTGGCTTCCCAGAGTAGTGCTGACCTTCTTGCTGAGTATTCCATAGTTGGCGGAGCGTCGTCGCTTTGCAACCAGGCCGAATTAGCCCTTTGAATGGCAGTGGTCATCGGGTTGTTTACCGTGAGTTGTCTTAGGTTCAGATCAAGGCTGCCATTGGTAAGTACGAGGAAAGAGTCAACAGCAGCATTTAATCCCAGCAAAACAGCATTGCTTCCTACAGCACCTGCTTTATTTACAGTAAGGTCATTGAATGTAGTAACGTTGGATCCTCCAATATTCTGGTTTAAATTGGCATTACTGAAGGTGACATTGCTCCATCCATGAACAAAATTTCCATTGTTTATCCATTTACCGGCCGTGACTCCTAAGTTTCCTGGAATCTGAATCTGGTATTTATCATAAGGACGATAGAAATGGAAAGTAATGTTCGGACGGTACTGGGATGAAACAGCAACCTGGGGAGATACCACAGGAAATCCTGTATTTCCCAAAGTACAACCAGCAGGTGAAACACCAGAAGTATTGATCCACATGGTCTGATATGAACCTGTTGTCTGTGTCTGACAGGGCAGGTCATTGGTCGCCTGCGATGCCAGAATTGCATTATCATAACAAATATCAAGTACGATATCACTTACACCGTTCCATACAAATTTATTCGCCAGCAGGTTTAATGTTATAGTACCGCCAGCTGCAGGCAGGTTGACTGTAGTTGTAGTAGGTCCGTAAATGGTTACATAGGCGCTCGTATTAGGCGCAAGCTGGGTTGGCGGAACCGTCCACTTACCCCACATGGAATCACAGGTGGCGTATTTTATAGTCAGGTTATTGTAGTTATGCGAAACACCCGGAGTTGCCCTCAGGTAGAATATAAACTGATCCACCACATCACCTGCAATCATTCCTTTTAGCAACAGTTCATTTTTAGTATATACCAATTGTGTCCTTGCTTCCTTCCTGCTGCACATCAATGGTGTGATATTGAATATCAGGTTACCGTTGGCATGCTGGGCTGTATCAGCAAATGCGCTGTTCACTTTCATATATCCGCTACCTCCGGCAGGTGTATTATAAGAGATCGCCAGTGTATCTGCAATGGTAAGCGAACTATTCTTCGGTGCATTAATAGTCAGCGAATCAGTGGCTGCCAGACGAATTGATTTCGCCGTGGCAACTGTACCTGTATGGATAACCGGATCAAAAGGAGCTCCTGCCTGTGATCCGCCCAGGTATCCTACTTCGTCAATAAGTGCAACGTCATTAATGGTTGGCACCCCTCCGCACCAGTTGGCTGCTGTATTCCAGTCATCGGTATAACCCAGCCAGAGTTTTACACCTGCAGGACATTGGGGAATGATAGTTACAATATAATCTTCTATTTCGCCATACGTATATCCGCTCTGACATGGATTGATGACGCTGGTGGCCCATACTTCCCGTATACGCATTTTCACGTTTCCATATACAATACCTGCGGCTGCGGCTGCGCTGTTAACATTTGAGGTGGAATTACCAATTGCCATTGGTACATTGATGGGGGCAACAGCCCACGTCAAAGCTGCCAGACCCTGTGGTGTCATAACCTGTTCTCCCGGATCCATTAAATCGCCGTCCTTATTAAAATCAATCCAGGCGGACACATAATTAGAGCTTGACCAGGTACCGCATTGAAGTGCTAGCCCCTGTCCGGTTGGATTTCCGGCTACCATTACAGCTGGTGTATATGATTTTCCCTGTACCAAAATCGTATTGGTATGTGGCTGGGTAGGATGTGAGCTTACCTGTGGTAATTGTTCATAATCAGGCGGGTGAACAGTAAAAGGAGTAGCATACGTCTGGCCAAACGGACCAACAGCATTGATCTGGTTATCGATATAAGGATAGGAAGGTTGGAATGCATTCTCACCTCTTAAATAAACGCGGTTAATAAAGTCGTTGTTGGTATAGGATCCACCCAGCCAGGAAGTACCCACATTTAAGGTTGGAATAACTCCATTACAAAGCGCTACATCAATTTGCCGCGCACCAGCCATGGCAGAAACTACCGGTGTCGAGGTATTTATTCCCATAAAGTCGGCGTCGATATAATCACCTGAAATAGCTCCGACGTTTGTATTATATGTCAACCAAAAATAGTTATCTCCGTTTTCAAGCGTGAAGGCGGCATTGGTAAATTTCATGGTAGAAAAAGTGGCCGTAACTCCAAGACCAAACTGGTTTCCATTCATAATAAATGAATTTGTGCCTTTGGTATACCAAAGCTTCGCACCTGCAGCAGGGATATCAACCAATGGATTGCTTGATCCGTTTGCATTAAAGTTGATGGAATCGACCAGAATTGGGGAACTTGCACCGTCAGTTGTGACTTTTATTCCAACTACAAGCTGGTTAGTCTGTCCTTTTCCAACATCGGAAAGTTCCTGGTAGCTCATGGTACTGGATATCAGTGTCTGTGGCTTTGGCCAGGTGGTAATGCTGAATGAATCAAAATACATGTTCGCTCCGGCGCCGGAGGTTTCCCTGTTTGTAAATACAAAAATCACATATGCGTTTGAGTTGTTATATCCTGCTGGAATCGTATAGGTATACTGTGTCCATGAATTCGCTCCGCCTGCACGGGTAACAGGTCCCCCAACCAGGGTCATGCTGCCATAGCTTAAATTTGCAGATGCAGAGTCATTCATGAAAACAGAAACACTGTCCTGAATGGCATTAAAATTATCCCTGTAAAGCCAAAAACTCACAGATGCCGTACCCGGATTGTTGGTCAGGTCGTACTTGGGTGAGGAAACAAAATATTTTTCTCCGGCATTAAACATAAACCCGGAACGGTAACGCATCATACCTGCACCACCCTGTGTAGCACAGGCGGGAGAGCCTCCCGTGGTCACACGCTCGACATAGTTGTTTGCATCGGTTCCGTTTAATTTTCCTCCGTACCATCCGAAAGGAAGGAACTGGGCTCCATCAAAAGTTTCATTTATTACCACCTGGGCGTGGGATGACAGGTTTACGGTTATCAGCCACATGAAAAACAGCGATACAAAAGTGATCTTTTGCAGTTGGGTTTTTAGCGGGGCAGGAATGTAAAATTTAGTCATTGTGATTAATGTTTTTATTTGGGTTATGACTTCAGTTAACAGTAAATATAAATTTTAAAGGGTAGAGGACTAGAAAGTTTGTAAAGATATAATTTTTTGGTAAAGTTTGCAATACATTACATATTTTTTAAATGAACTTAATTAAAAATCTAACATTCTGATTTTTAATCTAATAACCAAATAATGTTGGGAAACAGGGTTAAAACCCATAACTATATCAAAAATCATACCAGCAAAGGAGTGAACAATGGTTTTGTAATTTGCTGTAAATCAAATGGTAAGGTGGATTCCCAGGTTTCTTGGATCGATTGTTAACACGGCTCATTTTTTGACTTTTTCAAAGATAATCTTGCACTTGTAAGCCCGGGTCAAATTGTCTTTAATTTTGGATTTTATCCATGTCGATAAAAACACATCCGGAAGACTTTTACGGATCATTAAATTCGCAAATATTGATACCTTTGCATCTTAACCTTAATCACCATGACAATCAGAATTGCAATCATTTTTACACTTTTAGCATCTTCCATATATGGTCAGCAATGGCAGTGGGCCAACTCCAATGGCGGCAGCGGCAATATTGACCGCAACATCATCATTACCAGGGATAATTCAGGTAACATCCTGATGACCGGTGAATTTGAAGGGACAAAATTATTCGGAACATTCAGTCTTACCGCTACCGGGAGCAGGGATGTATTTGTTGCCAAGTATGATGCTACAGGCAGCTGCCTGTGGGCTGTTAAAGGCGGCGGGTTTTTATCCGATAATGATGGTGTGGGCATTGCTACTGATAATAACGGGAATGTTTATGTAAGCGGCAATTTCAGCAACAACATCACCTTTGTACCTTATTCAGTAAACCAGATCACCAATTCAAGCAACTCTTTCATTGCCAAATTCGATCCTTCAGGTAACTGCCAGTTTCTGAAAGCTATTTACAGCAATGGTGCTGTAGTTATGAGATCGCTTCAATGCAATGGAACTGACGTATTAATTACCGGCGCTTATGCCGACAGCACCTACTTCGATGCAATCGGGGTAACCAGTGCGTCTTCCGAAATTTTCCTGGCGAAGTTTGATGCCCAGGGAAATTTTTTGTGGGTTAAAACGGCAGGAGGACCGGATGAAGATTCATCAGTCGATCTGGCCATAGGTGCAAATGGCAATATTTATTTAGCCGGTTTTTTTAAGCTTACAGCAACGTTCGGTACCAACAATGTGACCAGTTATGGCAACCATGATATTTTTGTTGCAGGTTTTGATGCAAACGGAAATAACCTGTGGGTTACCGGCGCAGGCAGTAACCAGAGCGACCAGGCCATAGCAGTTGATGTAGATAATGCAGGGAACTGTTATGCAACCGGCTACTATTATCCGACTCCCTCCGGAATGACAACTTTACCGGCTCATTTTGGTTCATTCCAGCTGCCCGATAACGGATCCGGAAATATGTTCGTGGCCAAATATGATACTACAGGAAATACTTTATGGGCTAAATATGGTGGAGGTTCATCACACGACGAAGGTATTGATATCAATACAGATGCAAACGGAAACTCCTATGTAACCGGCGTTTTTGTGAGCAATGCCAGTTTCGGCGGATTCCCCATTACTTCAAATGGCGGAAGCGATGCATTTCTGGTGAAATACAATACCTACGGGGGAGGATTATTTACATTAAAGATAGGTGGCACCGGAAATGAAAAAGGGAAATCGGTTTTGTCCTATCCAAATGGAGATTGTATTGTTGCCGGAAATTATACAACCAGCATAACCATCAATACGACGCCCTCCACCACCTTGAATTCCCCTGCCTCTGAATGGCGTGTATTTATGGCAAAATATTCAGGCGGAAGTGTAGGCATCGGCGATCCTGTGATGCAGCAAAATAATATGCAGCTTTATCCAAATCCGGCCAGTGATGGATTTACGGTCACCCTCATGTCGGAAGGTAATGACAATATCAGATTTGAAATTGTAAATGCCATTGGCCAGGTTGTTCAGCACTATGAAAACCGGACTGCTGCAGGATTAAATGATTTCCGTTTTGATGCTTCCAAACTGTCGCCCGGCAGCTATCTTCTGAAGGTTACCGGAAAAGGATACAGCTTAAACAAACAACTCCTTATTTCCCGGTAAAGTCCAATCATCCCCTGTCATTTCAGGTCACCACTTTTTTCCTGTGGTATGATAATTTATGCCTTAGAGTCCTGTTTGTAGTGGAACTGGGACTTCTAAACTATTGATTATCAGAAGAATTATATTTTGTTTAATAATTGTGTAAATTTATTAAACAATCCTGCTAAAATCAGGTATATATTTCGTACTTTTGTGATGAAATAAATCTAAAATTGTTAAACAAAAAAATGGAAAATAAGAATTTTAAACATCAGGTAACGGGTCATTACAAGCCTTTAAAAGGATATGCCCTGAAACTGACGCGTAACAGTGAGGACGCAGATGATTTGGTTCAGGAAACCATGCTGAAAGCGTTTAAGAATGATGAGAAATTTGAGCAGGGAACGAACATGAAAGGATGGCTCTATACGATCATGCGGAATATTTTCATAAATAATTACCGCAGGCTGGTTAACAGTCATGTATTTACAGATGATACCGACAATCAGTATTATATCAACTCTGTTTCGAATGCATCAAAGAATCTGGGCGAGTCGAGGCTGATCCTGCAGGAAGTGAATGGTGCAATAAACGCATTGTCAGACAACCTGAAAACACCTTTTATGATGAGCTACCAGGGCTATAAATACGAGGAGATCGCCAAGACGCTGGCCATACCGCTGGGAACCGTAAAAATCCGGATTCACAATGCACGGTTAAAGCTGAAAGACACCCTCCGTGTATATGGTAACGGAAATAAGTCTGTTGTCATTTCGAAATAAGAGACCGGTAATTCGAAAAACTTAAGGAGCCTGAAATAAGGGCTCCTTTTTATTTTATCAGGTTCACGGTCAACAAGGCCTCTTTTTTTTATTTTTACCTGCTTAACTATAAGTATGTTTTTAACGATCGCACGTATTATCCTGCGCAATAAGATTTCCCTGCTCATTGCGATAGGAATGATCACGGCTTTTTTTCTGTATAAAGCCACACAGATTCAGCTTTCATACGAGTTTGCCAAAATTTTGCCAGCCAGCGATGTCAATTACAAAGATTACCAGGAATTCAAAAACACATTTGGTGAAGACGGCAGCGTCATGGTGATCGGCGTGACGGACAAAGATTTTTTTACGCTGAGTAAATTTAATGACTGGTATGACCTGGGCGTCAGAATTAAAAAAATAGATGGCATTGAAGCCGTAGTTTCAGGTGCCGGTATCTATAACATTGAAAAAAATGATGCTGAACGCAAATTTGAACTGAAGCCTGTCTTATCCCAAAAACCCACCACGCAAAGCGAGCTTGACAGCCTGAAAGAAATTATAGATCACCTGCCATTTTACCAGGGCTTTATTCTAAACAGGGAAACAGGTTCCAACCTGATGGCCATTACATTTGACAAGCTCAAGCTGAATACCAAAAACAGGATTGCCATGGTGGATACCATTAAGACGATGGCACTTGATTTTGGTAAAGCGCACAACCTCGAGGTACACTTATCCGGCATGCCTTATATCAGGACAGCCATTACCGGCAAGGTGGCATCGGAGATGAAGCTTTTCCTCCTGCTTGCAATCCTGGTTACCGCGCTGATCCTGCTTATCTTTTTCAGGTCATTCACTGCTGTGGTATTTTCAATGGCCGTAGTGATCATTGGAGTGATTTGGTCGCTTGGAACAATCTCGCTGCTGCACTATAAAATCACCATACTTTCGGGATTGATTCCTCCATTAATTATTGTCATTGGTGTTCCCAATTGCATTTTGCTCCTTAATAAATACCATGCTGAATTCCACACCCATGGCAATAAAGTAAAAGCCCTGACACGGATGGTACAGCGAATAGGTCTTACCACCCTGCTGGCCAATCTGACCACAGCCATAGGCTTTGGCGTATTTTATTTTACAAGGAGCTCGCTGCTGATGGAATTCGGTCTTGTTGCGGCAATAAATGTCATGGCTACCTATCTTATTTCACTAATATTGATACCCATTGTATTCAGCTTCCTGCCCGAGCCGCGCATCAGACATACAAAGCATCTTCAGGCCAAAAGAATAAACAGGCTCCTTGGATTTATTGATAAGATCGTGCATTATCATTATAAGCTTGTTTTCGTTGCAGTGATCGTGATCATCCTGATCTCTTTTGCAGGTATGATGAAAATCAGTACCGTTGGATATGTTGTAGATGATCTTCCGAAGAAGGATCCCATTTATGTTGACATGAAGTATTTCGAACAGAATTTCAAAGGAATTCTTCCACTTGAATTCTCGATCGATACAAAAAAACCCGGTGGCGTATTTAACATGACCACACTTCAGAAAATCAACAGGCTCGAGAAGCTGCTGGGCACGTATCCTCATTTTTCCAAACCACTTTCAGTAGTGGATGCGATTAAGTTTTCAAATCAGGCGTATCACGACGGCGATCAGAAATTTTATATTTTACCCGGAGCGCTTGATCTGGCTGACCTTTCAGGATACCTGGGCGAGAATAAAAATAAGAACAGCATGTTTCACTCCTTTCTCGACAGTGTAAAACAGAAGACCAGGGTGAGTGTGCAAATGGCAGATGTGGGATCCGTACGCATGAAAGAAATATTGAGCGAGCTCAGACCCCGTGTTGATTCCATTTTCAATCCTGAGCAATACCATACGATCATCACCGGCAACAGCCTCATTTTCCTCAAGGGAAATGATTACCTGTTCACCAACCTGAAAGAAAGCATCCTCCTGGCCCTTTTCCTGATCTCCATCATTATGATTTTAATGTTCATGTCGTTCAGGATGATTCTGATCTCCATATTACCAAGCCTGATCCCATTGCTGATAACTGCGGGACTGATGGGTTATTTCAACATTCCGTTAAAGCCGTCAACCATCTTAATCTTCAGCATTGCATTTGGCATCTCATCAGATC
>JADMIO011081521.1_pt1 | contig 13799 bp, 11 predicted proteins | sample 8958161 | NCBI WGS metagenome assembly JADMIO01 (sample SAMN16585339, study PRJNA669376) | soil metagenome | isolation source: Crop rotation soil | place: USA: Cullars Rotation, Alabama | collected 2011 | reverse complement strand
GCTGCCGAAATGATAGGCCAGCCGCTGCGCGACCGAATCCTGGGCGTGCTGGTTGCCGCCGTTGCGTTCACGCGCCGGCAACGCCGGGTTGCGTACCTCGATGCGCAGCACCTTGCCTTCCGGCGCCACCTCGATGTCGACCTGGCCGCCGGTCGGCAGGCGCGCCACGCCGTGCAGCACGGCGTTTTCCAGCAGCGGCTGCAGCACCAGGCGGGGCATGCGCAAATCGCGCGGCGCGTCGGCGTCGACCTGCCAGCGCACTCGCAGCCGCTCGCCCAGGCGCAACTGTTCGATCGCCAGGTAGCGCTCGGCCAGCGCGATCTCCTCGCCCAGCGTCGACTCGCCCTCGCCCGCGCCCAGCGCCGCGCGGAACAATTCGGACAGGTCCTCGACCGCGCGCTCGGCGGTGGCCGGGTCGGTGCGCACCAGGCTGGCGATGGTGTTCATGGAATTGAAGAGGAAGTGCGGGCGGATGCGCGCCTGCAGTGCCTCCACCTGCGCCTTCGACGCGGCCTGCACGCGCGCGCGCCACTGTTCGCTCACGTAGAAGTAGCGCAGCGACAGGCCCGCGATCAGCGTGGAGAGCGCGGCGACGCTGCCGACGAAGGTCCAGCGCGGGGAAGGCGAACCGGAGGCGTAGTGCGAGTTGGTGCCGATGAAATGCACCGCGAAGGCGCCGAGGCCGCCCACCAGCATCGGCATCAGCAGCGCGACGGAAATTCCGATCAGCATCGGCAGGCGCTCGAGCGCCGGCCGCGCCTTGCAGTAGACCACCGCGATGAACAGCGCCAGCCACAGCGCGAATGCGCTGGCGGCGACGAATTCCACCGCCGACCAATGCTCGCCGGGATGCGGCGCGAGGTGCACGACCACGACCACGAGTTCGGCGATCGCCAGCACTGCGGCGATGCGCGGCAGGCGGCAGAAATCCGGAAGCCAGGGCTGGCGTGCGTCGCTCATGGCCCGTGCCGGCTCAATCGCCGGCGAAACGCGCCGACATCCAGTCGCCGAGGTCGCGCACTTCCTGCGGGTGCACCGAATGCGGCATCGGATAGGTGCGCCATTCGACCTTGACGCCCAGTTCCTTCATCGCGTCGCGGCTGCGGCTGCCCCAGGCCGGCGCCACCACCGGATCCTGCGTGCCGTGCGCCATGAACACGGGCGTGTTCTTGCCGCCCTCGGTCATCTCCGACGCGGTCTTCGAGCCCAGCGGCAGGTAGGCCGAAAGCGCGGCGATGCCGGCCACCCTGGCTTCGCGACGCAGGCCGGTGGCCAGCGCCATCGCGCCGCCCTGCGAAAAGCCCACCAGCAACAGGCGCTCGGCCGGAACGCCGCGATCGCGCTCGCGCGCGATCAGCGCATCGACTTCGCGCATGCTCTCGCGCACGCCTTCCTCGTCGGCGCGGTCGTCGGCCGACAGGCTCTTGATGTCATACCAGGCGCGCATGGGTACGCCGCCATTGATCGTCACCGGGCGCACGGGGGCATGCGGAAAGACAAAGCGGATGCCGGGCCATTCCGGGCGCAGCAGTTCCGGCACGATCGGCGCGAAATCATGGCCGTCCGCGCCCAGCCCATGCAGCCACAGCACGCTCCACGCCGCGCGTGGGCGCGTGCTCTGTTCGACGGTCTCAAGCATTGGTCGGGGCCTCCGTGCCCAGGTCCATCTCGCGCAGCACCGCGCGGTTCTTGCCTTCGTGCTTGGCACGGTACAGCGCTTCGTCGGCGGCGGCGAGCAGGTCGGTCGCCTGGCCACCACGCACGGGCGAGCCGCTGGCGCCACCGACGCTCACCGTCACGAAGGCGCCCGCGCCCGGCGCGCCATGCGCGATGCCGAGCGCTTCCACGCGCCGGCAGATGCGCTCGCCGAGTACTTTTGCGCCCGCGAGGTCCGTGCCCGGCAGCACCGCGACGAATTCCTCGCCGCCGAAACGCGCCGCCAGGTCGGCCGGGCGATGCAGCGCCATGCGCACGGCGTTGCCCACTTGCTTCAACACTTCGTCGCCGGCCAGGTGGCCCTGCGTATCGTTGTATTTCTTGAAGAAGTCGACGTCGATCATCAGCACCGAGAACTCGTTGAGTTCGCGCGCGGCGCGCTTCCACTCGGTGGCCAGGTATTCGTCGAGGTAGCGGCGATTGGACAGGCCGGTGAGGCCGTCGACGTGCGACAGCCGCTGCAGCGCACGGTTCATTTCCAGCAGCTGCTGCTGGCTTTCGTCCAGCGCGCGGTAGGCGGCGTCGCGCTGCAGCCGCGCCAGGTAGCCCTTGGAATGGTGGCGCACGCGCGCGATCAGCTCGACGCGGTCGGGCAGCTTCACCAGATAATCGTCGACGCCGGCGGCGAAGGCTTCGCTCTTCACGACCGCGTCTTCCTTCGAGGACAGCACGACCACCGGGATGTCGCGCGTGGCGGCGTTGGCGCGATAGCGCGCCACCAGCGTGAGGCCATCGATCTCCGGCAGCACCAGGTCCTGCAGGATCACCGTCGGCTGGATCCTTTCCGCCATCGCCACTGCTTCGCTGCCCTTGCCGCAGTAGTGGAAGGCGATGTCCTTCTCGCTCGCGAGCGCGCGCCGCACCGCCTCGCCGATCATCGCCTGGTCGTCAACGAGAAACACAACAATTGCGCCATCCTCGCGCGGGAGCGGCGTGGAGCCGTGTTCGCTCATCGCGACTTCCTCCACGGCTCACCGGCGACCAGCCGCGCCAGGCGCGGGCCGATCTTCTCCAGCGGCAGCACTTCCACCGCGCCGCCGAGGTCCGCGGCTGCCTTCGGCATGCCATAGACCGCGCTGGTCGCCGCGTCCTGCGCCACCGTGTAGTGCCCCTTGTCGCGCAGCGCCTTCATCGCCAGCGCACCGTCCCTTCCCATCCCCGTGAGCAAGGCCGCATAGATGTCTCCCCGCCAGTGCCGGTTGCAGCTGTCGAAGAACACGTCCACCGAAGGCCGGTGCACGTAGGCCGCTGGCTCGTGAGTGTAGCCGAGGCGCTCGCCGGACTTGAAAACCAGGTGGTCGGCGGTGCCGGCCAGCAGGATCGCGCCGGGCTCGGGATGATCGCCCTCCTGCGCGACGCGCACCGCCCAGGGCGAGTACTGCTGCAGCCAGTCGGCCATGCCGGCGGCGAACTGCTGGTCGATGTGCTGCACGATCAGCACGGGCGCCGCCAGGTCGGCGGGCAGGCCGGTGAGCAGCTTCGCCAGCGCCGCGGGCCCGCCCGAGGACGCACCGATCACCACCAGCGGCGAGCCGGAGTGCTTCGGCGCCGGCTTCGCGGGCGGCAGCTTCGGCGACTTGTCGCCGATCAGCTTGCCGATGGTCTCGATCTTGCGCAGCAGCAACTGCGCGGCCTCGCGATCTTCGCCCAGCCCCAGTTCGGGCGTGTCCACCGCATCGAGGGCGCCGTGGCCCATCGCCTCGAACACGCGCCAGCTCTGCGCGCCAATCGATGCCGTAACTACAAGGATTGCACAGGGACTGTTGGCCATGATCTGGCGCGTGGTCTCGACGCCGTCGATGCCCGGCATGATCAGGTCCATCAGGATCAGGTCGGGCGTGTCCTTCTTCGCGTTGACGATCGCCTGCGCGCCGTTGGCCGCGGTCCAGGCCAGCTTCAGCGCCGGCTGGAAGGCGAGCGAGCGGCGCAGCGCCTCGGTGGCAACCACGGAATCGTTGACGATCGCGATGCGCATCAGCCCGCCTTCGCCGCTGGCGCGTCGTCGCGGACGAGCGCATCGCCGACCAGATCGTGCACCGCCTGCAGCAGCGTTTCGTCGTGGAAGCTGCCCTTGGTGAGGTAGAAATCGGCGCCCGCCTCGAGGCCGCGGCGGCGATCCTCCTCGCGGTCCTTGTAGCTGACGATCATCACCGGCGTGTGCGCCAGGCGTGCATCCTGCTTGATCAGCGTGACCAGGCCGATGCCGTCCATGCGCGGCATGTCGACGTCGGTGACGACCAGGTCGAAGTGGCCCACGCGCACCGCGTTCCAGCCATCGGCGCCGTCGACCGCGACTTCGACTTCGAAGCCACCGCTTTCGATCAGCTTGCGTTCCAGCTCGCGCACGGTCAGCGAGTCCTCCACCACCAGCACGCGCTTGCGCCGCGCGCCGCCGCGCTTGCCCTCGCCGGCGCCGACCTTGTCCAGGTGGCCGGTGGCGATCAGCTTGTCGATCGAGCGCAGCAGGTCGAAGGTGTCGAGGATCAGCACGGGCGCGCCGTTGTCGAGCAGCGCGCCGGCACTGACGTCCTTGATCTTGCCCAGGCGCGGGTCCAGCGGCTGCACCACCAGTTCGCGCACGCCGAGGAACTGGTCGACGACGAGGCCATAGCGACTGTTCTGGTCGCGAGGGCGAAGGATCGCTCCCGCCCAGCACCTGCACCGCCGAGACCAGGCCGACCTGGCCGCCGTTGCTGTCGAAATGCTGGCGGCCTTCGAGCACACGGATCGACTCGCGCGGCACGGAGGTGGTGTTGACGATGAAGGCGAGCGGAAAGGCGTAGGGTTCGCCGCCGATCTCCACCACCAGCGCGCGCACCACCGACACCGTCAGCGGCAGGTGCATCTGGAAGCGCGAGCCCAGCCCCGCCTCGGTGCTCACGCGCAGCGAACCGCGCAGTTGCTTGACCATGTCCTGCACCGCGTCCAGGCCGACGCCGCGGCCGGAGATTTCGGTGACCTTGTCGCGCACGGTGAAGCCGGGCAGGAACAGGAATTCGAGCAGCTCGGCCTCGGTCAGCTGCGCGGCGACGTTCTCGGCCGCGAGCCCGCGCCGCACGACCGCCTCGCGCACGCGCTCCAGGTCGATGCCGCGGCCATCGTCGCTGACGCTGATCTGCAGCATGCCGGCGGCATGGCGCGCTTCCAGCACGACGCGCCCCTCGGGCGGCTTGCCGGTGGCGACGCGCTCGCGCTCGACTTCCATGCCGTGGTCGACGGCGTTGCGCAGCAAATGGCCGAGCGCTGCCTCGAGCTTGTCGAGCACATCGCGGTCGACCTGTGTGTTCTGGCCGACGATGTCCAGGCGCACGCGCTTGCCCAGTTCGTGGCCGAGGTCGCGCACTAGGCGAGGCAAGGCGCCGGTGCGGTCGGAGAAGGGCCGCATGCGGCAGGCGATCGCTTCGTCGTAGAGGCGGCGCGCGACCGAGCCCGAGCGCTGGTCGTACAACTCCAGTTCCTCGAGGCGTTGCGCGAGCTGCGTTTCGATCTCGAGCATGCGCCCGTGCAATTCGGCCAGCTCGTTGCGCGCCAGCTCTTCCAGCTGCAGCGGCCGCAGCCGCTCCTGCACCTGCGACAGGCGCCGGTTGGCGTCGTTCTGCATGCGCTTGAGGCGCAACAGCGATTCGGCGTAGGGCGCCACCCAGCGCGATTCCACCAGCGATTCGCCGCTCAGGCCCAACAGGCGATTGAGGTTCTGCGCGGCCACGCGCAAGGTGCGGTCGCGGCCTTCGCCCTCCGCCGGCAGGCCGACGGGCGTGGACAGGATGCTGCGCTCGACGTTGCTGCGGCGATCGACCGACTCGCGCGAGTCGGGGGCGCTGCGGCGCTCGTTCTCGGCGCGGCGATCGCGCGTCGAGGCCTCGTCGGTGGCGCGCTTGCGCCGTTTCGCGGCGGGCTTCGCGGCTTCGACCTTCGCGGGGGCTTCAAGCTCAGGTTCCGGCAGCGGCGCATCCTTCGCGGCCGCGAGATCGGCCAGGTAGGCCAGGCCTTCCGGATGGGCCGCATCCTGCCAGGGCGTTGCCTCTTCCTCTGGCGTACCGGCGATCTTCACCAGCAGGTCGAGGCCGCGCAGCAGCAGGTCGATGCGGCGCTGGTCGAGCACGAGCTCGCCGCGTTGCGCGGCGACGAAACAATCTTCCATCGCATGCGCCACGCCCACCGCCGCCGACAGGCCAACGATGCGCGCCGCGCCCTTGAGCGAGTGCGCGGAACGCATGCAGGCCTCGAGCTGCGCGGCGTCCCGCGGCTCGCGCTCGAGTTGCAGCAGGCCGCCGGTCAGCACGTCGCGCTGTCCGTCCACTTCCAGGCGGAACAGGTCGTGCATCGAGAACTGGCTGAGGTCCGGGCTCATTCCAGGTTCCGGTTGAGGCTGTGGAAGAGCAGCTCTTCATCGAGCAGGCCGACGGCATGGCCATCCCATGGCAGGACCGCGCGGCTGTAGCTGGCGGTGGCGCGCGCGACCGTGCTGGGCGCGGGCTTGAGCTCGGCTTCGTCGTAGCGAAGCGTCCCGTGCACTTCGTCGACCGGGAAGGCCAGGCGCAGGCCGCGCTCGCGCACCACCAGCAGGCGGCGCAAGGCCTGCCGGCGCGCGCGCGGGCCGGATTCGACCGGCTGCGGCTCGATGCCGAGCAATTGCGCCAGCGACACGCATACGAGCAGTTCGCCGCGCACGTTCGCCAGCCCGGTCACCACGCCGCTACGCCGGTGCGGCAGGCTGTGGATCGAACGCAGGTCGGCGACTTCGTCGAGCGCGGAGGTCGCGATGCCGAGCCACTCGCCGCCGACGCGGAACAGGAAGGTGGAGAAGGCGCCACGCGAGCTCTCCTGCTTGTCGGCGGCGAACAGGCGCGCGGTTTCCTCCAGGTCGTGCACGCGCGCGCGGTCGAGCAGCGCCAACGCGCCGCGCGAGTAGACCGGGCAGTTGCGGCAGTGCACGTGCACGGCCAGCTCGACGCAGGTCGCGTCGCCCTGCACGCCGATGCGGCTCCAGCACGGATCGATGGCGATTTCGCGACGCCCGCTCACGGGGCCGCTCCGTCATCGAGCCGGCGCAGGCGCGTGCGCAATACGCGGGCCTGTTCGGCCTTGCCCTTGGACTCGAGCAGCAGCGCCAGGTGCGCCAGCGTTTCGCGATGCGCCGGATCCAGGTAGAGCGCCTTGCGATAGAGCGCGTCGGCCGCCTTGGCGTCTCCCGTGGCGTTGCGGATGGTACCCAGCAGGCAATAGGCCTCGGCCGAGGGCCCTTGTTGCTTCATCACGCGCTCGCCGAGGGCAAAGGCTTCGGGCAGGCGCCCGAGGTTGGCCAGTTCCTGCGCGTGCAGCAGGCTCGCTTCGCCGTCGAGCGGATTGCGGCGATCCTTCGCGGGCGGAAAGGCGGCGGCCTTCGCGTGCGCCTTGCGGCGCTCCCGCGGCGGCGGTGGCGCCGCCGGCGTCGCGCGCTTGCGCGCGGGCGGCAGCGCGGGCCCGCCCGCGGCCGGGGCGAGGCGGAAGGCGAAGGCCATCGGCAACTGCGCCGACACGAAGGATTCGCGGGGCAACAGACCGGTTTCGGAGGGGCCGACGAACAGGCAGCCGCCGGGCGCGAGCAGGCGCAGCAGGATCTGCACCGCGCGCGCCTGCGTCTCCGGATCGAAATAGATCAGCACGTTGCGACAGAAGATGTAGTCGTAGAGCGCGCGGCCCGGCAGGAAATCCGGAGCGAACAGATTGCCCTGCTGCAGGCGCACGCGGGACTTCGCGTCCTCGCCCAGCTTCCAGCGCCCGGGACCGGCGTGGACGAAATGCCGGTCGCGGAAGGACAGGTCGTTGCCGCGGAAGGAATTGATGCCGTAGCTCGCCTGCGCGCCCAGCGCGAGCGAACGCGTGCTGATGTCGACGCCGTCGATGCGGAAGCGATTCGCCGGCAATCCCGTGTCGAGCAGCGCGATTGCCATCGAATAGGCTTCCTCGCCGGAGGAACAGGGCAGGCTGAGCAGGCGCAAATCGCTGCGCGCCGGATTGGACACCAGGTCCGCGCGCGCCATCGCCGCCACGGCATCGAAGGCGGCCGGATCGCGGAAGAACCAGGTTTCGGGCACCACCACCGCTTCGATCAGTTCCTGCAATTCGCTCGGGGAAGAACGCACGCGCAGCCAGTAACCATGGACGTCGTCGAGGCGGCAGGCGGCCTGGCGCAGCGCGACCGCGCGCGCGACCGCGCTGGGCCCGAGCGAAGTGGCATCGAGGCCGATCGCCTCGCGCAGCAAGCCTTCGAAGTCGACGCCGGGCATCAGGCGGCCTCGGGCGGGAACAGCAGCGCGAGCAGTTCGGGCGGCAGCAACTGGTCGACCTGCAGCCACTGCACCAGTCCGCCCTCGTCGCTCGCTACCGGGCCCAGCCAGCGCGCATCGGGCAATTCCACCCCACTGCTGCCGAAGGAAGCAGGGTCGCGGCGCATGGTCTCGGTGACGTGTTCGGCGAGCAGGCCCAGCAGTCGTTGCCCGCCGCGGCCATCGGGATGGCGCACGAGCACGATGCGCGTGGACAGGTGTTCGCGCACCGGATGACCCAGCGCGAGCTGCGTCAGGTCGATCAGCGGCACCGGCTCGCCACGGAAATCGAAGACGCCGCGCACCGCCGGCGGCGCCTGCGGGATCTGCTTGGCGGCCAGCAGCGGCAGCACTTCCACGACCTGCCGCGCTTCGATCGCGTAGCGGTCGTTGCCCAGCCGGAACAGCAGGAAGAGCATGCGAATTCCTTCTTCGCGCCTGCTCAGTTCGCCAGCTTGAAACGCGACACGCCCTCGCGCAGGCCGGTCGCGGACTGGTGCAGCCCGTCGATGGCCTGGTTGGACTGGCGCAGCGATTCCACCGTCTGCAGTGCCGCTTCCGACAGCTGCGACAGTGCCTGGGTGATCTGCTCGGCACCGGTGGCCTGCGCACGCATGCCTTCGCTGGCTGCCTCGCAACGCGGTGCCATCTGCTGCACCTGCACGATGATCTGCGACAACTGCGAGCCGACCTGCTCGACCTCTTCCATGCCGCGGCGCACTTCCTCGGAGAACTTGTCCATGCCCATCACGCCGGCGGATACCGCCGACTGGATCTCGCGCACCATCTGTTCGATGTCGTAGGTTGCGACGGCCGTCTGGTCGGCGAGTCGGCGGATTTCCGTGGCCACCACCGAGAAGCCCTTGCCGTACTCGCCCGCCTTCTCCGCCTCGATGGCGGCGTTGAGCGAAAGCAGGTTGGTCTGGTCGGCGACGCGGGTGATGGTGGTGACGACCTGGGTGATGTTGCCGGCCTTCTCGTTCAATACGGCGAGCTTGGCGTTGATCGAACCCGTCGCCTCCATCACGCGGTGCATCGTCTCTTCCATCTGCGTGAGACCGTGCTGGCCGTTGTTGGCGAGGTTGGCCGAATGCTCGGCGGCCGAGGCGACTTCGTTCATCGTGCGCACCAACTCCTTCGAGGTGGCGCTGATTTCCTTGGAAGTCGCGCCGATCTCGGTGGTGGTGGCGGCGATTTCCGTCGCGGTCGAATGCTGTTCGCGCGCGGTGGCGGAGATCTGCGTGGCCGAGGTGTTCACCTGGATGCCGCTGCGGTGCACTTCGCTGACCAGGTTCGCCAGGTGGCGCACCATCGCCGACAGCGCATTGCCCATGTCGTCGCTCGCCGACTGCGGCTTCACCGTGCCGGTGAGGTCGCCCTCGGCGATGTCCTGCACCAGCAGCACCTGCTCGCGCAGCGCCGCCATCATGCGCTCGAAGGCGCGCGCCAGCGCGCCGACTTCGTCCGCGCGCTTGGTGTCGAGCACCTCGACGTTGAGGTTGCCCACGGCGATCTGGTTGGCGACGGCGACCACCTGCGCGAGCGGCCGGGTGATGCTGCGGACGATGTACCAACCGATCACCAGCACGACGAGCAGCGCCAGCGCGGAGATGACGAAGGAGTTGCGCAGCTGCCCGGTGTAGACGTCCTCGCGCTTCTGCACCGAAGCCTGCAGCGCAGGCGCCAGCGTCGCCTGCAGTTGCAGCAGCGAGGGCATGCGCGCCAGCGCAATATCGTTGGCGAGCGCGCCTTCGGGCGGAACGCCGGCAGTGAACTGGCCGGCGATCGCCTGGCGGGCCTTGCGCGCTTCCGCGCCCACCGCCGCGGCACGCGCGTTGAGCACGCCGGCCAGCCCGGGATCGGCGGCGACGGCGCTGGCCAGGGATGCGCCGAGGCGCTCGTTGTACGCATCGATCAGCCCGAGCAGGTTGCGCGCCTTCTCCACCCGGTCCGCCGAGGCTCCGCCCGGCGGCGGCGCCGCCAGCACGCGTGCCTGCGAGATCGCCTCGCTCAGCTGCGGCCCTTCCGTCATCAGGGTGATCATCAGGTAGTAGCTGTCCAGCTGCGGGTCGAGGATCAGCTTGGAGACATCGCCGACGTGGGCGACGAGACCGCCGACGTCCGCGATCAGTTTCGTGTGCATCTCGAAGCTGGCGGTGGAATCCAGCCCGCGCTGGCGCGGGGCCAGTTCTTCCACTTGCGCGCGCAGCGCCTGCCACTGCTTGGCGCCGTAGGCTTCGCCATCCGGCCGTGCGTAGACCGCGTCGACGGCGCGCAGGTCGGACTGCAGCTGGGCGTCGCTGGCCTCGAGGTCGGCCTTCAGCGGCAACCCGGCGATCAGGCGATCGGCCAGGGCCCGGCGCGTGCGCAGGTCGTCGCCGAGCTTGAGCAGCGGTTGCATGTATTCGACGCCGGTCAGTTCGCCCTTCGCGAACTCGACCTGCTCGCCGGCGGTCGACAGCAAGGTCCAGGTAACGATCAGGAAGGGCAGCGTGAACACGCCCGCGAGCAGCAGCAGCTTCTGCCAGATCTTGAGGTTCTTCATGGTTGGCCCTGTCGAATTCGCACAAGCCCTCGGGCGCCGATGCAACCGGCGCTGGCGCAATTTCTCAGCCGGGGCCCCTGTCCGAGCATGCTACCGGCGCCCCGGGGGGCGCAAGCGGGGTCAGCTCCGTTCGGCGAGGCGATCCATTTCCCTGCGCAGCAACCGGGCCCAGCCGCGTGCGGCGGCCCGGATCTCGATGGCGTTGTCGGCGCGCGTGGTCAGGCGTGCGGTGACGAATTCGCGGGCCGGGCGGTGGTCCCAGGTCCCCAGCAACAGCGGGCCGCCGGCACCGTCGCGCAGTTCGGCCACCAGCACCATGTCCCCGAAGGACTTGGTGTAGGTCTTCGCATGCGTGGCCTGCTGCATTTCCGGCGCATTGAGGTACAGGTCGACGACACGCGCCTGCAGCACGGGCCTGCTGCCGCCCAGGCGGAACTGGCTGCCGGCGAAGGCCTGCTGCAACTCGTCGGCGACGATGGCGGCGACTTCGTCCTTCAGGTGCTGCTCTTCCTCCGGGCGAATGCGCGCGCGCTCGAGGCTGCGGTTCGCGCGCTGCCAGTCCTCGCGCAGTTCCACCTGCACCGGCGCCACCTCCACCGCGGCGGCGCTGCCGCCCGGGGTGCCGCGCAGGTAGAGCTCGTCGAGTCGGCTCTTCTCCGACACCAGGCCCTGCGCCGACCAGTACTTCGCGAAGGCCTGGCGGTCACCGCTGGGTTGCGTCGTCGACGCCGCCGCCGCACCCGCCACCAGCAGGGTCAGGGAAACCAGAAAAGAAGCGCGTTTCATGCGGCCAATATAGACCCGGCTTCGACGCGCGCCAGTGCCGGGACAAGGGGTTTCCGGACCGGTTGCCAGCAGTTCAGGTGCATACTTTGTCCATGCGCCTGACCCACGCTTTCCTCGTCATCGTCGACATCAGCGGCTATACCGCCTTCATCCACGAGCGACAGACCAGCCTGCTGCACGCCGAGCAGATCATCACCGAGCTGATGGAGGCGGTGATCGATCGTGCCGCGCATCCGCTCACGGTCAACAAGCTCGAAGGCGATGCCGCCTTGATGTACAGCGAGTGCGAAGCCGGCGACATGGCGGCGGCACGGGACGTCATGGCGCAGGTGAAGGCTTTCTTCCCCGCCTTCGACGACTGCCTCGGCCGCCAGCGGGCGGCGCGCTCGCACTGTTCCTGCGACGCCTGCACCGGCATCGACAAGCTGCGCCTGAAGGCCTTCGTCCACGCGGGCGAGATGGCGCTCAAGCGCGTACGCCAGTTCGAGGAAATGGCCGGCGAGTCAGTGATCTTCGTGCACCGGCTGCTGAAGAATTCCGTCGCGCAACGCGAGTACGTGCTCATGAGCGAGGCGGCGCGCGCCGCGGCCGGCTTCGACGAATCGCTGCTCAGCCCGCACGAAGAAAACCTCGAAGGCGTCGGACCGGCCCGACTGTGGTTGTGCACTGCGGAAAAAATTCCCTTCGACTTGCCCGCGGGGGGTGTCCCGGCCGTCGCACACCCCCCCGCTGCGCCCGCCGCGCAAGGCTTCGGAAAGCGCCTTTTGGGGTGGTTCGGCGTGCGTTAGCGGTCGCTTTGTCGGCCTCCGTCTGCCGCTGGTCGGAAAGCGGACGGCCATCCCGGCATTCGCCCACGGTTTGGGTATCGTGCCCTCGTGGCATCCGCCACGAGATGAGTGAGTTGCGAATCAATGGGCAGCTACATCTTCGAGCGCAGTGGGGAGCGCGACGGGCAGGATGCCGGCAACCTGGCCGCGGACGTCGAGCTCGCGCTCGCCGAGCTGGATTGGGTGGACAGCGTCACCGTGCGCAGCGGCGACGGTGACGGTGACGTGGCGATCGCCGACGTGCATTTCGACCCGGACTGGCCGGACCAGGCCAATGCCGACCTGGTCGCGGAAGTGTTCTCGCGCTACGGCATCCACATCATCGAGGACGCCAAGTCCGGCGCCGGCAAGGTGTCGGCGACCGATCCGCTGCGCGCCAGTGCCTCGGTGGACGACGGCGGCATCGACCTGTTCGTCTTCGACGAGTAGCCGGCCCAGGCCGCGCTAGACTCGCGCGGCATGGGGACCGAAGAACTCAAACGCCTTCCCGACGGCTTCCTCGAGCGCGGCGCCAGCGTCACGCGCCTGGAAGCCTTCGTCGACGCCGCCTTCGCCTTTTCGGTGACCTTGCTGGTCATCGCGCTCAACGGCATTCCCGACAGCATCTCCGGCATGCTGCAAGCCCTGAAGGGCGTGCCCGCCTTCGCCGCCAGCTTCGCGCAGATCATGATGTTCTGGTCCGCGCACGCGACCTGGAGCCGGCGCTTCGGCCTGGACGACCGCAACAGCACCTTCCTCAGCCTGGTGCTGGTGTTCCTGGTGCTGGTCTACGTGTATCCGCTGAAGATCCTGTTCGCTTCCTTCTTCGCCTGGGTCAGCGGCGGCTGGCTCCCGCAGGTCGCCGAAATCCGCACGCTGGCCGACTTGCAGGGCATGTTCACCATGTACGGACTGGCCTTCGGCACGCTGTCGCTGCTGATGGCCGCGCTCAACCGCCACGCCCTGCACGGCATCGTCTCGCCTCCGCTGTCGGCCTACGAGCGCGCGCACGCACGCGGCGAAATCGTGCGCTGGCTGTACACCGCGCTGGTGGCGGCCGGCTCGATCGTGTTCGCGATGCTGCTGTCGGAGCGCGGGCCGAACTGGATGTTCGGAATGCCCGGGATGTTCTACGGCATGCTCGGCTTCACGCACCTGGTGGTCGCCCGCTTCGTGCCGGAAACGCGCACGGCCCCGGAAACCTGAGGTTCATCGGCGGTTGCGCGCGGTGGGTCTAGCCTTGCCGACATGAATGCAGCCGACAGCAACCTGGTCGTGCCCTGCCCGCATTGCGCCGCGCTGAACCGCGTGCCCCGCGACAAGCTCGGGCAATCGCCGGCCTGCGGGCGCTGCCACCAGTCGCTGTTCACGGGCAAGCCGCTGGCGCTGGATTCGGCCGGTTTCGAGCGCCACGTCGGCAGCGGCGGCCTGCCGGTGCTGGTGGATTTCTGGGCGCCATGGTGCGGGCCTTGCCGCAGCATGGCGCCGCATTTCGAAGCGGTGGCTGCAAAGCTCGAACCACGCCTGCGCCTGGCGAAAGTGGATACCGACGCGGAACCCGAGCTGGGCGCGCGCTACAACATCCGCAGCATCCCGACACTGATCCTGTTCCGTGGCGGGCGCGAAGTCGCACGCCAG
>JADMIO011482882.1_pt1 | contig 13800 bp, 9 predicted proteins | sample 8958161 | NCBI WGS metagenome assembly JADMIO01 (sample SAMN16585339, study PRJNA669376) | soil metagenome | isolation source: Crop rotation soil | place: USA: Cullars Rotation, Alabama | collected 2011 | reverse complement strand
CCCCCCCCCCTTCCTTTTCCCACTTGTTGTTACTCACTTGTTCACTCTTAACAATCGACACGGTATAACTAATGCAAACATTCATGTTCCATGATATAAGTCAAATTATTGCAAAAAATCCTGTTCCCTTAATTCTTTCCTACATTTTTATATTTTTATGACCAAAACATTACATTTTAAGCTGTAGATTAATATAACATAGCTGACAACTTGCAAATGAAGAATTTAAAAAAAAAAAAAGTTTCAGTATACAAGAAATGATGGACATTTCCCATTAATTTTTCAACGTTTGACTCGACCTCTCCTCAAAATCCTTCTGATCATCTTTAATTTTTTCTGAATTTTTAATTCTCAGATTTTTTTTTCAAAATGTTTGCATGCGTATTCATTAATTTGTATTTATAATGATTTCCAGGTGGAGATTGAAATTTTAGATCGGAATGACTCCCCGCCAAAATTCAAAAATCGGAAAATGCATTTAAACGTATCGGAAAGTTCACCTATGGACTATGAGATCTTGACATTGACAGCCACTGATGAGGACACTGTTGGAAATGTAACCTACTCCATTGTTAAAGGCGGTAGAGGGAAATTTAACATTGGGAAGAATACTGGAATCCTTAGCATAGCTGATGCCTTGGACAGAGAGGAAAGTGAAGAATATCAGCTTATCGTTCAAGCCAGTGACGGGATACAAGATTCAACTATGAAAATTTTCATTAAGGTAAGAAATTTAAATTTCATTAGAATTAATTGCGAATTCCAGTACTTGAATTCCCTAATTTTGAATTCCACGTTTTTCCAGGTCTTAGATGAAAATGACAATCCACCAACTTTCACTGACCATGGAATCTATTCATTTGACATCCCCGAGGATGCACCCCTCTATACTTCAGTCGGTGAAGTGAAAGCAGTTGACCCCGACAAGGGTGTCAATGGAGTAGTAACCTACTCCGTACTTTCTGATTGGGGAAATGATGTTTTTGCCCTGAATCCCGAGACTGGAGTTTTTACTCTGACTAGTCGGTTGGATTATGAAAATGTAAGTTGGAACTTCCTATCCGTTTTTCTACTCACCTTTGGAACATTGTGGATGATGATGATATTCATGGATTTATGAAAGTATGGGCGGAAGATTTATGATTTAAGAAGGTCCATGGGGAGTTTAAAGAAGGAAAAGATTAGAAAAGGAAGGGAATAAGGGAGTTGTAAATCTCTCTTTGGCGCAAAGTTAACTTACAGTCTTCAAAATGTCAATTAGTTTTAATGGGAATCGTGGTTGGAACCCTGGCTAGGTACAGGTGGAGGGGTAGGCGAGGTTAGTCAGGCCAGGCGGTACCCACTAACCAGGTCCAACCAAATCAACTCCATGATGAAAGCAACCATTTTAGTCGGGGTGGGGTGGGATTGCTTTGACTCAACCGTAACCTTAACTCCACGGAAAAGGGAGATGAAAATTGGAAAAATAAATTTCCCAAGGTCTTTGTCCAATATTTTTCAAGTAGCCATTTTGACAACTCTGTAATAAATCCAAATTGCTATTTCCAAAAGGAATGCCACCACCCAGTATGAAGGATAAAAATTCCGAGCGCATTTTGCTGGTTCGCGCGAAATTTCAAATACTCTTTTTAGGAAATACGCTTTTGATGGACCAAAAACTTAATATTGCGCCACTCAGCGCAAAGTTCTAAGAGGTTGTCGCCACTGACAAGGGATACTATTTCGATGAAGCTCAAGTTAGGGAATTCTGAGATATACAAAAGTTTCTACACCACAAATGATGATTTTACAGCGCAAAATTCGTCTGTCAATTTAAACTTCTGATTTTCTACGACCGCAGGAAACGACGAATTTTGAGATTTTCCATAAGGTTATGTAGTATTTCGAGGTCAACATAGTTTAATGCCCCATAAGGGTTAAAAAATAAAAGTGAAATTGACAGATGAATTTTGCGCTGTAAAATCATCATTTGTGGTGTAGAAACTTTTGTATATCTCAGAATTCCTCAACTTGAGCTTCATCGAAATAGTATCCCTTGTGAGAGAAATTTCAAAAAAGGCAACTTTCCTTGCTGCTATTGAAGTAGCAGCTGAAGTAAATGAAGGTGTCTCTCCTGAAGTACACTCCCTTGTGAGCTCAAAAAGTTTAAAAGCGCTAATTGCCTAAGTCGCTTCCACTGGCGACTTGAAACTCATTTGAAAACCTCAGTATCAGTTTTCCACCTTTCAAAGCAGACCTCTCTCCAGTTTTCTTTACTTTTTATATTTATTGGGGCTCCTTTTATTTCCCCGTCTTTTTGAAGCGTCTTCGTGTTCAAGTCCCATCTCCTCTTACCCCTTCTGATAAATAATCTTCCGTGTCACCTTCTCCTTTCCCATTTTTATGACTTTCTTTCCATTAATTTTCAGGTCCAGCACTACGTATTCGTAATTGAGGCACAAGACAGAGGGGTTCCTAGTCTCTCTTCCACGGCCACTGTCTACATGAACGTAGTTGATTTGAATGATAACTCGCCTACCTTTGACCCAATGAACACCGGGAGAGAAGTCTACGAGAATATCTCTCTGGGTACTTCTGTCATCACTCTCAGTGCCACGGATCTGGATTCAGGTAAACAAAGAATTCAACTCTGTCTTTAAAAAAAGGAAAAGTTTTATTACCTTGGAATTTAAGAAAAAAAAAGTTTTTATTTCATTTTACTCTTCTCTAATCATCTCCGTGATTCCAGGTCTCAACGGAGAAATCAGATACTCAATCTTGGGTGGAAATGAGGACGACAGTTTTGAGATATCTCAGGATAATGGAACGATATTTACGAGGAGGATGCTGGATAGAGAGCGGGTGTCTACTTACAATCTCATCGTTAGTGCAAGTGACCAAGGAATTCAAAAATCCCTCTCATCAACTGTCCAGGTATGGAAACTCTCCAGGTCCAAGTAGACATGTCAAAAAAATAAGACTAGTTACGAACTAGAAGTATTGGCTGAAAAGGTGGCACAATTTTGAGGTTCATGTGTAATTTTTCCCGTTTGGAAGTCTTATTTCAGTAAATGAGAATTTTTTTATTTTTATGTCATCTGAAGTAGACAGGCGACTAGTGCAGTTTACATACATGAAAATCTCTCTTAGCAAAATTTTTTGAAATCATGAAAACGCATACATTTTTGCACGTATAATTTTTTTTTAAATACAATTTCCAATTGTTAAACTTTTGAAATTGTAAGCCATTCAATTTCTGGACTCCAAATATGTCGCAGCCTTAAAGCAAAGGTTTGAACTTGACTTTTTCAACCTCCTACTGTTCTAAGACTAATCTAATTTGAAGTTGTTATTCCCAGAAAAAACACATTGTTTATTTTTTTAAAATTCTAGGTTCCAATTACCCTGCGTGACATAAACGACGAATCTCCTGTATTCACTTCACCTAATGAAACAGTAGTTATGGAAAATGAGCAATTGGGCACAGTAGTATTTGTTATCAAAGCAATTGACGGGGATGAGGGACGGAATGGGCACGTGGAATATATTCTGCATAATGAGAAGGCTACATTTTCACTGGGGGCTGTAGACGGGCTCTTGAGAGTCACCGGGATCATTGATCGAGAGAACAAGGAAAACTACACACTACAGGTAAGATACCATGAATAATTCTTGTAATGAGAAGCAAAAATCTCACTCATCTCAAATACTTATTAAATCTTCCCATGTAAACTTAATTGGTACTTGTAAATTCTTAATGCAAGGAAATTCTCTCTTGTTTTATTATAGATTGTTGCAAAAGATAAAGGAGAACCACCTAAGTCGTCTAAACAGGAGCTTTTTATTAGAATTCTAGATTCTAATGACAACAGTCCAAATTTTAATCCTCGCCAATATTCTACAGCTATTCCTGAAAATTCTTCCGTTGGAATAAGTATTCTCCAGGTAAGAATTATTTATAATAGTGGAGAAAAGGAATGTTGATCTTCTTAGGTTGGTTGGTTGTCACCGCAATGGTTTTATTTTTTGCTTTAGGTTTCAGCTACGGATGTGGATGATGGACTCAATGGGAATATACGCTATTCCATTGTATCAGGAGATGAAAATCATGATTTCATGATTGGGGATGATACGGGGGTGATTCGACTCTTTAAAAATTTGGATTTTGAGAGAAAACAAAATTATGAATTGATTGTACGAGCTGAAGACTCTGGAGTTCATGTAAGCTTGAAATTTTTCTCATTTTTCATAAAACTGGAATTTTTGACTATTTGCATTCTGTCAAGTGAATGAAAATTACCGAGTCTGAAGTTTTTGCTGATGAATATAAGCATTGTCAAACTGATTTCATCTGTATTCATTTTTAACAAACTTTGTTATTTTTTTTCTCCAGCCACTCTACGATGAAGTTTCCGTTTTCATTACAATCCTCAACGTTAATGACAATCCACCTGTTTTCCTCAACTCTCCGTACATCGCCTTTGTACGAGAAAACTTGGAAGGAGGACCGTTGAGTCTGCTAACTGTAAGCGCTGCAGATGCTGACATGAACGCAAATCAGCAAATGCGCTACCTCCTCAAGGATGGGGACAGAGGAACGTTCCGTATCAATGCAACTTCTGGAGAAATCACTGTGCATCAAAAACTTGACAGAGAGAAACAGCCCGAATACATTTTGAGCGTGATTGCAATGGATGGAGGTAAAACTTGCACTTACAAAGAAACAAGTTTTCAAGAAAGAGGTTTGTAACTAAATGCTTAATTTCTCAGGATCTCCAAGACTGAGCGGGACTGGGACAGTTAAAGTAATTGTGACAGATGCGAATGACAATGCCCCTGTATTTGAGCACACACGATACGAAGTAGCTATTGAGGGTGACAGTCCGCCTGGTACAAGTGTGTACAAGATTTCAGCTTCTGATGCGGATGACGGTCTCAATTCCAAAATCAAGTAAGTTTTGTTTATGTCTGGAATAATGAATAAATAAATGAGTTGAATAATTTGAATAACCAATGATAAGATTTTTTTGGGCAGGATTATGTGGGCGCTGAGTTGTTTCTGAATACTAGATGTAAATTTATTCTTAATCTTACAGGTATTTCCTTCCTGGGACAAGCCCGTTTTTTATTGATGAAAACAGCGGAGTGATTAAGACGACGGCAGAGATTGATCGACAAGTTCCTCATGTTTTCCATCTCATTGTTGAAGCAAGAGATTCGAATCCAGTAGATTATCTACAGGCCTTTGCAAATTTAACCATCCGAGTTGATAGTTTGAGAAAACGGAATTTCAAAGGTTTCAAAGGTATTTAATCGCATATCAAAATCTTTGTTTGAAGATCCAGGAAACTTTAATTTTTTCTTTTTGCATTCCAGACCAAAATTCTTATTCCGTCACTATACCTGAGAACAGTGGTCCTGGGACGTTTGTCTTTGGTCTCTCCAGTGAGAACATTCTTTCTGGTATTGGGAGCCGTTACTACCTGGGCGGTCCCCATGCGGACAAGTTTACCATTGACGAAGAAAATGGGGTGGTGAAGACAACCAGGAGCCTTAAGAAATATGGCGGGAGTTTCGAATTGGAAATCTATAGTAATGACGTTTCTGCTCAAGACCCTCTCTCGCCGTCCATCCCACTTCGGATTGAACTGAGTAATTCCAATGGATTCCCAGTTGCAAGAGCACCCCGCTCCACCTTTACTCTGAAAGAAAATAGCCGGAACCTTTCCTTAACCAAAATTGAAGTGATGTCACCCAGGACTGGTGTTACATTTGCAATTGGTGGAGGAAATGTTGGAGATGCCTTTGAACTGGATGAGAAAACTGGAGAAGTTCGTCTATCCTCCATTGGTTTGGATTACGAGCTAGCAAGAGCCTATGATCTCTGGATTCTAGTACGCAGTTCCACCCGACCGTTCTTGGCTACTCCAATTCTTCTCCATGTTGATGTTACGGATGAAAATGACAATGAGCCCATTTTCGAAAAGAGTACATACAATCTGAGTATTTTGGAAGAAGAATTCGGTCCAACTGTTGTAGGAGTCTTAACAGCAACTGATGCCGACAGTGGGGATGGTGGAAAATTCAAGTATCGTCTTAATCCAGAATCCATTTCATCATATGGCCGAATATTTGAAATTGACCCAGTTTCTGGTGAATTGAAGTGCATGACCAAATTGGATCGGGAAGAGAAGGGAGAGTATGCTCTCATTGTTGAAGCAGTTGATGAAGGAGTACCATCCCTCTCTGGATCTGCATCTGTGAGAATCCAAGTCCTTGATAAAAATGACAATCCGCCACGGTTCACACGACTCTTTAGTGCAAATGTCACAGAGAACGTCCCATTGGGTACGTTTGTCACTCAAGTATCCAGTGTTGACAAGGACATTGGTCGGAATGCAAATTCAAGTTATAGTTTCACTGACCCTGGTCAAACTCCATTTGCCATCGACCCTGTGAGTGGAAATATCACAGTGACTGGAATACTGGATCGTGAAGTTCAGGATGAGTACTTGATACGCGTGGCAGCCATAGATGGATCCTGGCGTGCAGAAACATTAGTGACTGTGATAGTACAGGATGTGAATGACAATGCACCAGAATTTGAACAGAGTTACTACAGTTTCAATGTTCCTGAATCTAAAAGTGCAATTTCCATCATAGGTCAAGTGTCAGCAACAGACAGGGATAAGCGTGGTCCAAATTCAATGGTGAGCTACGAATTGATGTCTCCTAGTGATTTCTTCACTGTGGATCCTCTTAGTGGTGAAATCTTTACCAAAAAGCCCCTAGTCTACAAAATGAGTAGAAAGAATAAGGAATCACCGGAAAATGAGCATAATTTAATCCTCAGTGCAACAGACGGTGGTAAACCTTCACTATCTTCCGAAATCCTTGTTTCAATCAAAATTGCTGATTCTCATAACACCCCTCCTCAATTCGCTCAAGGGAGATATGAAGCCTCTGTACTTGAAACAGCAAAAATTGGCAGCCGGCTAATCCAAGTGAGGGCAACGGACAAGGATGTTGGACTGAACGCTCAGCTGTTCTACTCCTTCATTGGAAATAACACTGATTTATTCGACCTTGACAAATCCAGTGGTTGGATCACCCTCAAATCAGATCTAAGTGGAAAGAAGTTTCAAAAGTATTTCCTAACAGTGGAAGTTGCTGATATGGGAATCCCAAGTCTTACTGCACAGGTGCCGGTACTTCTCACGGTGACAGGACCCAATGAACACACACCTGAGTTCAGTTCAGCAAGCTACAGGGTCATCGTTCCTGAAAATGAAGTCGTGGGAAGTGTAATTGTGACTTTGACAGCTAGTGACGGGGACAGTGGACCAAATGGTCAAGTTTCTTACAACATTACCAGTGGCAATGAAAATGAGAAGTTTGAAATTGATCCATCCTCAGGAGCAGTGAGTATTAGAGGTGAATTGGATTATGAAAATCAAAAGGAGTTCAGTTTGAACATAAGTGCAACGGACAAAGGATTTTATTCTCGAAAAACTGAGGCTCAGTTAACTGTACTCTTGACTGACATCAATGACAATTCTCCCAAATTTTCTAAAGCTGAATACAGGGGTCGAATCTTCGAAAATTCTCCATTCGGAACCCAGTTTCTTCAAGTTACTGCAGAGGATAAGGACTCAGCTAAAAATGCCCAAATTCAATACGCCATTGCTGGGGGATCTGGAAAAAATCTATTTAACATCAATGCAACCACTGGAATCATTTCATCCAGAGCAATTTTGGACTACGAGACTCGTCAAAACTACAATTTGGAAATTGTTGCTTCAAATCCAGACTCAGGACTTTTTGGTACAACTCGAGTTGAAGTAGAAGTGGGCGGAGTGAATGAGTTTGTGCCGAAATTTCTCCAACCTGTTTTTCAATTCTCAGTTTCTGAGTCAGCTACCCTAGGTGCCATTGTTGGTAGACTGGAAGCAAGTGATGAAGACAGTGGGATCGATGGACACATTTCTTATTTCTTCCTTGGAGCGAGTAATGACAAGGGATTCAGTATCAACCCATCAACTGGAGAAATACGAGTGTCACGTCCTCTTGATCGTGAATCTCAATCAAGGGTAGTGTTATCAGTGATCGCTAAAAATGCTGGATCCATACGAGGGAATGATATTGACGAAGCTCAAGTTGTCATCACTGTCCAGGACGGGAACGATCCACCGATTTTCACCAAGGACACCTACACGGCCCAGCTATATGAAGATCTACCCTTAGATTCCTTTGTTACAAAAGTAGAAGCAGTGGATATCGATGTGCGACCATCGAATAATCGTTTTTCATACGAAATCCTCCAAGGGAATGACAACAACACTTTTCGGATCGATCCACTCAGTGGAACGGTGGAATTGGCTGGAAAGTTGGATAGGGAACTCATTGATTCGTACATCTTGACAATTGGAGCTGTTGATACTGGAGAACCGCCAGCAACTGGAATGGCAACTCTAAGCATCTCAGTGCTTGATAGGAATGACAATGCTCCCCAACTTGAGAAAATGCTGTTGAGGGGATCAATCGCTGAAAATGAAGTTTCTGGGACGGTGATAATGAAGCTTCGTGCTACTGATCCAGACTTGTCCCCCAATGGCGAGCCATTCACATATTCAATTGTGGGTGGGTCTGGTGCTGCTCTTGTTAAACTGGATTCAAAATCTGGGCTCCTCAGCTCCCTCGTTTCCTTCGACAGGGAAAAGACACCAGAAATTACTCTCCTCGTCCAAATTCAGGATAATGGGAATCCACCACTCAAATCCACTCAGGAAATCATCATCAAAATTTCTGATGTCAATGACAACCCGTCACAGAGCCGCCAGGCGAAACTATTAGTCTACTCACCTTCCCCCAGCCAAAATCCATTCGAAACGTTTGCAACACTTGAACCGCTCGATCCTGACTTCAGTGGCAACTACACCTGTCGCTTTTCCAGATCCTCTTCCCAAGAAATCTTCAAACTTCAAAACGGCTGCTCACTTGGGCTGCAAAAGATTCCAGAAGCCAGAAACCTGAACTTGGAAATATTTTCAGATGACGGAGTCCATGCTGAGGTAGCTTCAAAATTCGAGGTTGAATTCCATCCTTACGAACCGGATACACTGGAAAACTCCATTTTGATCAGAATCGGTGGAGGGCTGAATCCTGAGGTCGTACTACAAAAATATTTCACCAAACTACTCGAATTTGTCCAAAACGTTTTCAACACTGAACCTGGAACTGTCCAAATCCACGGTCTCTTGCCCACATCATCCAACGGAACGGATTTGATTCTCTACGTTGCCAAAATGGAAAAGGAAAAAGTGGTTGCCAAATTACTTTCAAGTGCAAATCAAAGTGCCATGCAGAAAATACTCCAAACCCTGCCCATCCTCAATTACTCCCCATGTAACCCAGGAAGAGATGAAACCAATCCTTGTCTAAATGACGCCACAGCATGCTCTCATCAACTGGAAGCTACAAATTCAAGGAGAATAATTTCATCTCCCAACCTCATCTTATCCTCTCCAGAACCAAAAATCAAATTCACCTGCACTTGCTCACCAGAGTTTGAAGGACCCAAATGTGAATATCGGAAAGAACCCTGCAGACCAAACCCATGTGAAGGTGGGGGATCTTGTTCAAAATCCGGATTTGGATTCCAGTGTTCCTGTCCAAGTAATCGTCATGGAAAGAGATGTGAATTGGAAAAGAGTAACGCCTGCCAATCGAATCCATGCAAGAATGGCGGGAGTTGTAAACAGGAAACGACGGGTGGGTCTTCGTTCTTCTGTCTCTGTAGACCAGGGTTCCTTGGAAGGACTTGTCAAGTCTCTGCTACAAATCTCTGTAAACCAAATCCATGTCAGAATGGCGGAGAATGTGTGAGCGGTCCTTCTGCTCATCCAACCTGCGTTTGCAAAGGGCAGTTCTACGGAAAGTTATGTGAGAAATCTGGGTTTGGGTTCTCTGTTGGATCCTTTATGTCATTTCCTCCATTGGATCCAAATACGAATGACATTTCCATTGTTTTCTCAACCAACAAAGAAAATTCCCTCCTCGCTTACAATTTTGGGGAACAAACTGGTGGGAGATCAGATTTCTTGGCCTTGGAGCTTGTGAATGGGAAGCCACGTCTTGCATTTGGTGGGAGTCGTACAGGAGTTGGGAGTGTGACACTGAACAGATTCTTAGCAGATGGAAAGTGGCATAGGGTGACAGCCATTAGGAACAGCAGGGCCATTTCACTCAATGTTTCTCAGTGTGGGGAAAGTGGAGAGGGATGTGAGGAATGCAAAGCTGGGGATTCTTCTTGTTATGCTGACGAAGTTGGTCATACTGGGTAAGTGGCGTCTCAAACCAAAGTGTAACCAAAGCAGTCGATAATTTCTGAATTTCAAAATGATTTTGAAACTGTTTTGAAATTGTGAAAAATAATTCGCCCAGGAAAAGGAAATCACCTCTTAACTTTTTCATTGTTTTCAAATTCGATTCACACAAAATCGCTTTTCCTTTTGAACGTTTTAGTTTTGTTCATAACATCTGAATAATACATATCATAACCAATTATTAGGTAAGCGCTGGTGAGTTTCAGTTAAACCCTCCTCCAGACTCCCGTATGCAAAACATTGTCCTTTAACTTTAGATGTGTACTGTGAAGCAGATAGTCGGCTAGTTTAACCAAGATTTTGCTAAAACTGGAAGATAATTCTCGTTTCAATAAAAATTCCATCGTATTTGTTTTTCCAGGACATTGAGTTTCAATGGGAATCCACTATACATCGGAGGAATTGAAACAATAGGTCCGATTCTACGAAGACCCGAGCAAGTGCAAGCTGATGATTTCATAGGATGCATCCACAGCCTTGAAATTAATGGCAGGCCACTCAATATGTCATCCCCATTGGAATCTCGTGGAATTAAGGAAAGTTGTCAGAGGGTACAGAATGTATGCAGTCCAGGTTCTCACAAGTGCGGGGCATACGGAGAATGTATTGACCTCTGGGATTCTTACATGTGTCGCTGCTCTCAATTCATTGCACAGAACTGCGAGGAGGCCCTTCATCCCTACACTGTGAGGGCAGGAGGTTCTATTGACTTTCATATTGGGGAAAAGTATCGAACAAGTCGGCTCATCCACAATGTCCAATTCAAATATCAGGATGGAAAGTTTCAGTCCCAGGAAAGGAATTCAAATACAATCTCATTCAGTTTCCGAACAACGCGTCCTGACGGTGTTCTCTTTTTTGTTTCCACCCATGAAGATTACACTCTCATTGAGGTTAGTTGGAATCTACAGTGCTTTTTTTTTTGAACGTTTTGAATTTGAAGAATTATCAGGTATTGAAAAAAGTAGGTAATTTGTACTAATTCCTGTTTTCAATGTTTTTGCAGTTGCATGACGGAGGAGTGACACTCATAACCAAGGTGTCTAATAACTATCCCATTAACATGACAGTACCGAACTTGGGTCTTGTAGATGGAAACTGGCACAATATCAAACTCTACCGAAGTGACCAGACTCTCCGTCTCTACATTGATGAAAGGAAAGAAGGGGATGAACTCAACAGTGCCTTGACTCATAATTTCCTTGATCCTCAATTAACAGCTATGATGCTGGCAGGGGTTCGTTCGGATGTTCTTGGTTTCAGCTCCATCCTCCCAAGTAAGCAGCTCAGCATTTTTACATATGCATGTGCATAACCTGAGTCCTGAAAAGCGCAAATGCCTTATATTGCTGAAGGCAAAATGATTTTTGTAATTGCTCATCTGAAGAACCGAGCAAGTTTACGCAATATTTTTGTTCAACAAATTACCCCTCTCCCTACTTGCAGGTGACGAAATTTACGCAATTCCTTATAACTCCGATCAGATCAATGCTAATCAGACTATTAGTTGTCTATTATCTTTTCATTATCAAATTACTTGATATTTCTGAAGTGGAACTGATCAAAGTAAACAACATTGAACGAGAAAATAAAGTCCTGCATTTCAGGAAACCATTTTTCTATTTTTTATCGGTCGTAAAAATGTTTACTGATGCGACAAACCCAAACTGTCACATAATATGACAGCGAAATGCAAATTATGCTCCCAGAATAAAAATACTGAATTAGCTCTATTTTTAAAATTTTCAGATTTTGAGGGTTGCTTCGCTAACTTCAGTATAAACGGTCACCTCCAACCGCTCAATGGGTCTGGCACACTCCTCGATGCAAGTTTCGAACCTGGAAGCGTACTTCAAGGTTGTAGTAGTGCCCTAGCAGCTTCTTCAGCCCCCGATCCTCTCAGTATCGGCGTAACACTCGTCATTGTGTTCTTTACCATCCTCCTCGTTGCTATTCTCGTGTCATTTGTCATCTTCCGTTTCCGTCGAGCAGAGAAAAGCCCTCTCCCTTCCCCTTCATCCGGCGGAACAATGAAACTCCGCCAAACACCTACATCCAATCATCACAATTCTTCAATTCCACCCTCCAATGAAAATGAAACGACAATCCGTGATTTTGTACGTAACGTTAAAAAACGAGGGGATGGAACAATAGGCTACCAAAAGCCTGATATCATCGAGCGGAGTAACCCAAATCCTCAAGTTTACAATCCACCCAGTCCACCCATGAACCACCTTCGTGGGAACCTAGTCTCACTCGACCCTGACTTACCTGAGCTCCCAGAACACTACGACCTAGAGAATGCAAGTTCCATTGCACCCTCTGACATTGACATTGTCTACCACTACAAAGGGTATAGGGACCACGGAGGTGGAGGGAGTCGATCCAAATCCTCTCCATTCAGTCACAGTCATCATTTTCCTATGAGTCATCACCAGTGTCCTGCCCCAGGGGGAATGAGACAAAGTCCAATTTCAAATGTTCTCAAAAGCACACCGCTTGCAAGACTGAGTCCAAGTAGCGAGCTCTCCCAGCAAACCACCCCTCGCATCCTCACACTCCAGGACATTAGTGGGAAACCCTACCAGAGTGCACTGCTGAGTGCTCAAAAGGATGTAATGAGTCAGAGTGAGCACAGTTTGAATATGAGTCAGAGTTCAGCTAGGAGTAGCCTGATCAACCCTTCCAGGAATCCAGGCAGGAAAATACCATCCCGGAGAAAGAAATCCGTGGAGAATGATTCGTCAATGTCAATTGGCCTTACGGCAGAAGATGTTGAGAGACTTAACAATTCTACACGACATAATACAAATAATTCCAGTCTCGTGAGTACAATGGACGTCGTGTCCAGTTCTGAAAGTGAGGATGCCATAGTCAGTCGTCGTCCCCCACTTCCTCGGGATACTCAAGTACATCGGAAGCATCGGGGAGGGAATGGGAGGAATATTTCGAGTGAGGATGGGGATTCAGATGATAATGAGGATGACGAGTCTTTCAGTTGTTCAGAATTCGAATACACGGAGAAGGATAGGAGACCACCACTTCCAATATTTTCAAAGAAACTCCTGACAGGGAAGGATGGACATTCTGAAGGGGGTGGATCACTAGCTACGCTTGTGGCTGGGGGATCAGATGATGGGTTGGGAGGTTACCATAAGAGTCCAATACCCTCTGGCCTTGGGAATCCCCTTGGAAATGGTGAATGTCACAATTCCAACGAAGGGTGGAACTACTTGAACAAATGGAATGATCCACCCGACTACCCCCCGCTCGCCATGTTCAAAAACGTAGATGAATTGTCATCCTCAAAAGGACATCCCAATCCGTCTAATTCTTCTTCACCACTTCATCACAATCATCGAGCTAATAACAATAGTAACAATAGAAATGACTTGGGTACTCCATCAGCTAGAGGATCCCACTACCCCCCACCCCC
>JADMIO010988004.1_pt1 | contig 13800 bp, 5 predicted proteins | sample 8958161 | NCBI WGS metagenome assembly JADMIO01 (sample SAMN16585339, study PRJNA669376) | soil metagenome | isolation source: Crop rotation soil | place: USA: Cullars Rotation, Alabama | collected 2011 | reverse complement strand
CCGCGACAACTTGTCCACGTGGAATTCTAAGCTTAGGATCCCAATGTGCTGGAAAGTTCATTTCTTCGCGGCAGGGATGTGCCTGGCGCCAGGATTCCTCGTGTGTACTTCGATTTTGTAAATTACGGAATGAGCCCCGATCTGCGTGGAGTGTTTACTCACAATGTTTATGACGTTATCTCGCTGGCGGCCCTGACGGTGTGCGCCTGCGATCGTGTCGTCGATGAACCGGCGCTGCTGGACAATCCATTGGACCTTTATTCGCTTTCGCGAATTCTTGAAAATTCACTGGAATGGAAGCGGTGCCAGACGCTCTACGAAAAGGCGCTCGAAGCCGGATTGCCCGAGCCCATCCATACCCGCGCCGCCGAAAACCTGGCCGTGATTTATCGCCGGTCCAGTGACCATGATCGAGCTCTGGCAATTTGTCTGAAGCTAATGCAGTCGACGTCTTTCAGCCTGGCTGCATATGAAGGCGCGGCGATTCATTATGAGCGGATCGAGAAGGATCATGTCCGCGCACTGCAGATCGTGGAGGAAGCGCTGACTCGTCTCGAAGAGGCTGCCGAACAGAAGCGGCGGAAGGCATTGCTCAAGGCTCGCCGGGAACGTCTTCGGCAGAAGGTATTTCGTTTCTGATGCGGAGTCGTTTCTCAGCGGCCGGCGCAGTATCGCGTATCCACGAAAGAGGCGTGCTGCTGGTCTTTCCGATCAACAATCGTCCGCTGCCGTTATCGTTGTGGTCCGAGGTTTTTCCAAAGACTCGTATGGTGTGGGACTGGAACGACGATGCGGCAGGGCCTGTCCATGACATGTGGGCGTTGATGAAGCGTCTCTCGGATTGCAAAGAGGTTGTCTATTCCAAGTGGTACCAGGGCCGCGCGACATTCTTTTCGCGGGAGTTATTCACCGCGATGCTGAGCTTGCGTTGCGTGCGTTCTGATCCGCGGAGGGGGCTCTCATCGACGGCGAGGAGTTTGTTGGAAGTCCTCGAGAATAATTCGCCGCTATCGACGCGGCGGTTGAAGCAATGGACCGACCTTCAGGGACGGATGAACGAACCCGTTTACAGCCGGGCGATGAAAGAGTTGTTTTCCGGTTTGCTGATTGTGGGCTTCGGTGAAGTCGATGACGGCGCGTTCCCGTCGCTTGCGGTCGGTGCCACGGAATTGCTTTACGACGATTTGTGGAGACAGGCTGAAGCGATGTCCGCGCGAAAAGCGCAATCGATCGTGGATAGTTTCATGCCGGATGGATCGCACTTCCGCCGCTACTTTGAGAAAAGCTACCCCATTTTGCGGTAAGTCAACACACGGTACGGCGTATTGCCCCTCCTGGACAGGAGGGGTGGCGCGAAGCGCCGGGGTGGTTGTTCAAATGTTTTTCGAGATTGAACAACCACCCCGTCTGTGCCGACAGTGGTTGCTTCGCAATATTTTCTTTTTGGCACAGCCACCCCTCCTGTCCAGGAGGGGCGATGCTCTTTCCTCCAATTCACTCCTGCTCAACACCACGGACACCAGTGTTCGGGCGGCTTGTAAAACGTCAGAAGGCGGCCAAACACGATGACTCCCAGCCAGAGAAACAGAGAAATTCCACCAATGACGCGGGCCGGCAGAGGGGCAGTTTCACCGGGTCCCAAAACCTTCACCTTTCGGAACATCGTCGTGTAAAACACCAGAATGTTCAGACCAGCGATAAAAATGAAAAGCACCTTCAATTGAAGCGCGGGGTTGAACATGAATAGATCAGGCTGAGCGGTGAAAAAGCAGATCCCCGTCAGCATATTGATGGCGAACCCCAGAACACCCCACGGAATGAGACGATGCAATGCAGAAATCGAAATGCTTCGACCCAGTCCGAGCAAGCGGAGATCAAACAATCCCACCGTACCCAGCAGCATGGAAAGCCCGATAAAGTGCAAAGACTCTGCGGCGGGCCATTCCCAATTGCCCCGCATGTACGACGCAACCGTTGTCGTGGGCAACCACTGCAGAAGCATTTCCATGAAGTCTTTCAGCATCTGGAATCCGCCAGCAGATAGGTGCAGGTATATGCCAGGAGTCTACCCGCCACGATCGCTCCCGCCCACAAGATCAACGAAACAATCGCCAGTGCTCTGGACTGCTGGCCCTGGCGGATTGCGCGCGTGCGCAGCATAAGCATGACGATCATTCCTCCGGCGATTGACGCCAGCTTGATATAGAAAACCGGATTTGTGAGCGCTTTGGTGGGATAGGCAATCAACAGCAGGACGCCGGATATCAGATTAATCACAAAGCCGAACCAGATCACCGGAAAGAATCGTTCAAACATCGCCAGCGGAATGCGCGGCGCGAATCCCAGTATTCTCAAATCCAGTGCCGCATTGGTACCGGCGAGAAATCCCATGCCAAATGCGTGAACAATCAGGAATGCAGGGAATGCCAGCAGGGAAGGCGATTCGCGAATCCAGACGCTGAAATCCGTGTGTTCGATCCAGGCCGTGAAATGCACGACGGCAGTCTACATCCCGCATTTTGAATTTTCCAATTTCTGACATGTAGGGGCGGTCTATTTCCGCGCGGATTATCAGGTATTGGAGATCGTGCGCGGTCATAGACCGCGCCTACAAGGGGGCAATTATCCAGTAGCTATGGGAAACGGATCGGAATGTTGATATCGGTCGAGGCCACGCGAATTTTCTTTTCTGGATAACTGGGATGTTTGAAGATCAATGTTCCGCCGACAGGAACTGTTACCTGATTCAATGGCGTCTGCCCCAGTGACAATTGCGGATCGCCATCAATGATCACTTCAGCGAAGGGTGAAGCGTTGATGTTCACCTTGATTTCAAACGTTACTTTGGCGGTTTTGCTGACGCCCTTTTCAATGTTGTACGTTACCGTTTTCTTTAAACCTTCGTATCGAAACTCGAGCGTGTGCGCGCCGGAGGACAACTCCAGAATTTTCGGAGTGGCGCCGAGGCGGGCATCTTTTTCATAGATCTCGACAACAAGCGGGGAACTGACAACCAGCGTTCCAGCGTCCGCCGAAATCGCCGGTGCGCCAGCCGGGTTAGCGGGTTTGGGCGCGCCAGTTCCGCTGAGAGGTTTCAGTAACGCTGGGACCGTCGTGTTTTCTCCGGCAACGGCGGTCACCGTTTTGATTTCCGGAGCATAGCCATCGGCAGTGAACTCCAGTTGATGGGGCCCTGGATTCACTTTGGCGGACTCCGGCGCCGGTCCGATGGACTTCCCGTCGATTTTCAGTTGAACGCCTGTGGCCGGCACCACCACAAACGCCAGCCGGCCCTGCAGTTCCCGGAAAGTGTTACGAGTCAGATTCCCGGCGATTACGGTGACATTTTCACGTCCCACTTCTTTTCCGTCGAGCATGTATTTCAAACGATACACATTGGGTAGAAGTTTCATGGGTTCCAGCGGAGTGGTGCCGCGGAAGCCGTCGTTAATAAATACCTGAACGCCATCGGCGAGTGAGATATCGAGAATACCCATCCGGGGATCCACGGGATTGGTTTCCGTGGCAGGACGTACTGCAGGTGTCGACGGGGATTTCGGAGAATCGTACTTCCAAAGGATCAGGCCGGCGATCGGCAGAGCCAGAGCAATGGCAATCAAGATGAAACGCCGCTGCCGATTGGTTGGTTCCGGCGGATAGCCGGGGTACTCGTCCATCAAATCGGATTCGGGAATTCCGGCGTCATCGAGATCAAAATTTCTCGCATCGGATCCGTTGTCGGAAGCAGCGCGGCCAGCCTTGGACGGCCGAATCTCTTCGAGCATCGCCATCGCCTGAGAATTGTCTTTGTCGATGCGAAGAATGGAACGCAGCATCCACTCGGCTCGTTGGAAAAGTTCTCCGTCTCCGTTCTGGCTGGCCTGGTCGAGTACGTTGCGAACCTCGGTCATGTCTTTGTCCAGGTCCGAGCGCACCCAGTTTTCAATGACCCGTGCTTCGGTGTTTTCCGAATCGATCGACAGGATCACGCGAGTCAGCAGCAGACAGTCTTTTCGACGCTTCTCCTGAAAAGCCTGACGGGCCAATGCGACCAGTTCCGTACAGGCATCCTTTGCGGGAGGAGGTTCCGGCGAAGGCGGGTTGCTGCCGCCATTCGCAGGTGGAATCGAGGATTCGTCAGCCACCTCTGTGGCTCCCGGTCATGAGTGCGTTGTTATTTTCGAACCAGCGTGGCGCTTGTGGAAGTCGAACTGCCCATAGTGTTCGAGAGTGTGACGACAACGGATCGAATGGTACTGGCGTCACCCTGCACAGTGAATGTTTGACTAAATACATATGCGCTTCCAAATGCCGAGGACTGTGGGTTCTGATACCAGGTGCTGAAATCCGCGGAGACGCTGCGAGGCGCATTGATTCGCTGAATCCCGGACGCGGTTTGCACATCGAACCCAAATATAACATCCGACACACTCCGGTTGACAGAATAGCCGGTGACACGAACCACAATCGTGTTACCGGTCAGAGATGCGTCCACCGCGGTCATTTGAGGTGCGTCCTGTGGAATAACCGTAGTACCCGCTATCACATTGGAGGGCCCGTTAATAAAGCTCGCAGTCATCTGCACCGTACCCGCAACGGTTCCGGTAAGCAGCATCACCGGTGCCGGAAACACGGCGTTCAAACTGTTTGCCGGTATCGTGAAATTCACCACTCGCGACCCATTGGAGAATTGAAGCATGGGGTCGTCGGTGGGAATTACCGCGTTCGGAGTGAATGACAATGTCACCTGACCCGTGAGGTCGGTCGGATACGGTGTTTTCAAATTCAGACTCAACGCGGTCTGTTGCGCGGCCTTCGAGGTGGCGGGAATGGACGTGTCGATATGTGGGAACGAGACGGCGATCGAGAAAGACTTGAACGTCGAGAGTCCAATGGCATCGACAAGATGAATGAGGATGTCCGATGTTCCGGGGGTTGTGGGTGTGCCACTGATGATTCCCGTCGTATCCTTCAGCGTCAGGCCCGCAGGCAGTAGTCCTCCAGCAACCGTCCACGTGTAGGGTAGCGTGCCGCCGCTTGCAGCGAAGGTCGCCGAATAGGGTGCTCCGACATCGACACCTGGCAAAGAAGCTGTCGTGATCGTCAAGGTTGGACTCACCAAAGGTGAATCCACGGTAATGGCCAGTGGACGATGGCTAAGGCGCGGCGGATTGCTGCTGTCATTAACCTGCACATCAAAACTGAAGGTGGACGCAATTATCGGCGTACCGCTGATAATGCCTGTCGTGGAGTCGAGACTAAGTCCCGTTGGCAGTGGAAATCCTTCCGTGATGAACCATGTAAATGGCGCGGTGCCGCCATCGGTATCGAGCTTTGCAGAATACGCGGTGCCGATAATGCCCTTGGGAAGAACGGACGTGCTGATCGTCAATGGTTTGGAAATGGAAATCGACAGCGCCAGGCTTGCTGTTCGTGCAGGTTTCGCGTTATCGCTCACCTGAACCGTGAAATTAGCCTTGCCGTCCGTTGTTGGTGTACCGGAGATGACGCCGGTATTGGCATCCAGGCTCAATCCAGTGGGAAGCGCTCCTGCTGTGATGGCCCAGGTATAGGGAGGCAAACCGCCGCTTGCAATCAGCGTTTGGGAATAGGATTCATTCGGTTTTCCCGTCAGAAATACCGGCGGAACGATAATTACCGGTGCGGTGACATCGATCGAGAGGGCTTTCGATATCGAAGCCCCGGCACTGTCGGCAACCTGAACGGTGAATGGTGTCGCACTCACCACTTGAGTCGGTGTACCGGTAATCTGTCCCGTAGTTGTATTGAGACTCAGGCCCGCAGGAAGTGCCCCAGATGGCACCGACCAGGTGAATGGTGCGGTTCCCCCTGCCTCCGTGACAGTTGCCGAGTACGCAATTCCAGTGGACGCGTTTGGCAAGACGGTCGTGGTAATCGTAAGCGACACTGCTATCGTCAGTGACAAATCCTGTGTGGCCTTTGCCCCGGCGCTGTCGAGTACCTGTACGGTGAAGTTCGAAGTTCCAGTAGTTGGCGTACCGGAAATTGTTCCCGTGGCTGGATCCAGATTCAGTCCCGCAGGCAGCGCGCCCGCAGTAACCGACCACGTCAACGGCGCTGTGCCACCACTTGCCGCCAGAGTCTTCGAATAATCCGCTGCCGCCGTTCCTCCTGGGAGAGCTGTTGTCGTGATTCTTAGGAAGTCTCCAATGGTGATCGAAAGCGGACGAGTCGTACTTGCGCCGACACTATCGGTCACGCGGATCGTAAAGCTGACTGCTCCCGCCGTCGTTGGTGTTCCGCTGATGGCTCCTGTACTGGCATTCAGACTCAAACCTGCAGGAAGCGCTCCCACTGAAATGGACCAGGTCTTCGTGCCAGTGCCACCGGACGCGACTAAGGTGTGAGCGTAGACCGCATCCTTCGTTCCACCGGGCAATGCGGTAGTGGTGATCGCAAGACCAGGGGCTATCGCGATGATGAAGTCTTTAGTGGCTGTGGCGCCGGCGGCATCGACCGCTTGAATGGTAAATGCGGGCGAAACTGTCGACGATGGAGTACCGGTGATTGCCCCTGTGCTGGTGTTCAAACTCAAACCCGCCGGCAACTGGGACACCGCCCACGTTAAAGGCGCGGTACCACCGGCAGATGCGATTGTCTGCGAATACGCGGCGCCGACGGTCGTTCCCGGCAGCGTTGTTGTGGTGATCGACAACGGCGCGGCAATGGTAATGGACAGGGCAGCTGTGGTGGATGCACCGACACTATCCAGAACTTTTACGGTAAAGGCTGGCAGAGTCCCTGTTGTTGTCGGTGTTCCGGTGACAAGGCCAGTAACGGGATTCAAGTTCAAGCCTGCGGGCAGAGCTCCGGACAGAACGGACCAGGTAAAGGGAACCGTACCGCCGCTGGTTGAAATCTGTCGGGAATAGGCGACATTCGCGGTTCCGCCGGGCATCACCGTAGTGGTGATCGTCAGTGGCCCGCCAATCAGAATCGAGAGATCGCGAGACGCAATGGCTCCCGCACTATCGGCAACCCGAATGGTAAAGCTGGCCGTTTCCGAAACGGTCGGTGTCCCGGAAATCGCTCCGGTGCTTGAATTCAGGCTGAGCCCTGTCGGCAGGTTTCCTGAGGAAACTGACCAGCTCAGTGGCGCGGTTCCTCCCGCAGCTACGACGACCTGAGTGTAATTGCTGTTGAGCGTGCCGCCCGGTATTGCCGCTGTGGTGATTGTCAGTGCGGGCGCTATCGTTATGGCAATCACCTGCGTTCGCTTGGCGTGATTTTGATCTTCGACTTGAATGGTGAACGGCGCAGGGCCCGCCACAGCCGGCGTTCCGGAAATGACGCCCGTGCTGCTGTCCAGGCTAAGACCTGCAGGCAGTGTGTCCGCCGATACGCTCCAGCTGAAGGGCGCCTGTCCGCCGGCCGCTGACATCTGTGAGCTGTAGGCCGCGCCCACTGTGCCAGGAGGCAGCGTGGAGTTGGTAATGATCAAGGTTGAGGCAATCGCAATCGCCAATGGCCGGGCTGCTGTGGCGCCGGCGCTGTCTGCAACTTGCAACGTAAAGTTCGCAGTCACTTCCTCTGTTGGCGTTCCGGAAATGCTTCCTGTGCTCGAGTTTAAGCTGAGACCTGCCGGCAGAGCGCCAGCCGTCAGGCTCCAGAGGAATGGTGCGGTTCCGCCGGAGGTCGCAGGTGTTTGCGAATATGGAGCGCCGAGAGTCCCGCCGGGAAGTGACGTTGTCGTTAGAGTCAGAGCTGAAGCGATCGTTATCGTGAACGCTTGCGACGCTGTTGCCTGGGCAGCGTCAGTAAGCTGAATTGTGAAATTTGAAGTTCCAGCCGCCGATGGCGTTCCGGTAATAGCACCTGTCGCGGTGTTGAGATTCAGTCCTATCGGAAGTGTGCCCGAGGATACGGACCAGGTCAGAGGCAGCGTTCCACCGCTCGCAACAACCGTTTTTGAATACGGTGTGGTCGCTGTTCCTCCCGGTAATGACGTGGTAGTGAATGTCAACGTCGAGGCAATCGGGACGGTGAATGCCTGCGTGACCGTAGCCTGCGCGGCATCGACAACTTGAATCGTGAAGTCGAATGTCCCGGCCGTCGATGGGGTTCCCGAAATCAGCCCTGTCGCAGAATTCAGGCTCAATCCTGACGGCAAATTTCCGCTCGACACCGACCAAACCAGGGGAGCACTTCCACCGGCAGTAACAACCGGTTTCGAATAAGGCGCGGAGACGCTGCCACCGGGCAATGTTGTGGTGGTGATCGACAACGTCCCGGCAACGCTGATCGCAAAATCCTGCGACGCAGATGCACCGGCAGTGTCGAGAACACGAATGGTGACGTTGGAGACTCCAACCGTTGCCGGTGTTCCCGAGATCGTGCCGTTGCTGCTGTTGAAACTTAACCCACCCGGCAATGTTCCTATGGATACCGCCCACGTCAGTGGCGCTGTTCCGCCGGTTGACGTGATCGTCTGGGAATATGCGGTGCCGGCAGTTGCAGCCGGCAAAGTTGTAGTCGTGATCGAAAGCGGTGGCGCGATCACGATACTAAAAGGCTTCGGAACCGATGCGCCGACAAAGTCCGTTACTGTAATGGTGAAGTTCGATGTTCCGGAAACCGAGGGCGTACCGGAGATGACTCCCGTTGCAGTGTCGAAACCGAGACCGGCGGGAAGCGTTCCAGCAGAAATAGACCATGCCAGTGGTTGCGTTCCACCAGCCGCGACTACCGTCCGGGAATAAGGCGCTCCCACTGTACCGTTCGGCAGCGCTACCGTCGTTAGAGTCAACGATGAAGCGATGGTGATGGACAGTCCGACCGATACATCGCTTCCGGCACTATCCGCAGCGTGCATGATGAAGCTCGACGAACCTTCCGCTGTCGGCGTACCGGAAATCACTCCCGTCGAACCATTGAGTGTCAGACCAGGCGGTAAGGATCCGGCAAGAAAATAGAAATTGAGCGGCGCCGTTCCGCCGGTGACGTTGAACTGCTGCGAATAGGGCGTGTCTTTGGTGCCACCGGGCAGAGCAGTAGTCACGATATGCAGCCCGGGAGAAATCGTGATTGCGAAGGGACGCGTTGCCGTTGCGCCCGCAAGATCCACCGCCTGAATCGTGAAATTCGAAGGACCGGTAACGAAAGGTGTACCGGAAATCACTCCGGTGTTGCTGTTCAGACCGAGACCTGCAGGCAGTGCGCCCGATGCGACGGACCACACCACAGGCGCCGTGCCGCCGCTGCTATTCACGCTTTGAGAATACGGCGTGCCTTCCGAACCACCCGGTAATCCCGTTGTTGAAATCGTCAGCGCTGGAGCGATTGCGATGGAAAGGCCTACCGATGCATCGCCTCCGGCACTGTCGGCAGCATGCATGATGAAACTCGCGGTGCCGACCGCGGAGGGCGTACCTGAAATAACACCGGTTGATGTATTGAGTGTCAGACCCGCCGGCAGGGATCCGTTAAGGAAAAAATAATTCAGGGGCGGTGTTCCACCATTGACCACAAATGGCCGTGAATACAGAGCGCCAACAGTGCCGCCCGGCAACGACGTACTGACAATGAACAGCCCGGGTGAAATTGTGATTGTCAAAGGCTGCGACGCGATAGCGCCGGCTTGATCGACGACACGAATGGTGAAACTCGCTTGTCCCGTACCCGCGGGAGTACCCGAAATCACCCCAGTGCCGCTGTTCAGGCTGAGGCCCTGGGGCAGGAGGCCCGTTGCGATAGACCACGTCAGAGGCGCCGTTCCACCGCTGCTGCTGACGGTTCGAGAATAGGGCGTTCCATCCGAGCCCCCGGGCATCGACGTCGTTGTAATCGACAGCGCCGGCGCGACGGTTATTGTGAGTGATTTGGTGGCGGTGGAGCCGACGCTGTCTACCGCTCGAATGGTGAAGCCTGGAGCGCCTGCTGTTGTTGGCGTTCCCGTAATGGCGCCACTTGCGGAGTTGAGATTGAGCCCTGCAGGAAGCGATCCCGCCGACACCGACCACCCCAGCGGGGCAGTTCCACCCGAAGACGCGACCGTGGTCGAATAAGCTGCGCCCACCGTCGCGCCCGGCAATGCAGTAGTAGTAATGGAGACCGCCGCGGCGACGTTTATCGAAAGCGATTTTGCGGTCGATGCTCCAACGCTATCGGAGAGTTGAACTGTGAAGCCGGGTCCACTCGCCGAAGGAGTTCCTGAAATCACGCCGGTGCTGCTGGAGAGGCTGAGCCCCGCCGGAAGCGCGCCGCTCGATATCGTCCAACTCAGTGGCGCAGTCCCGCCTGTCGAGGCAAGAGTTGTGGAATATGCCGTACCCACAGTGGCATTGGGCAATGTGCTCGTCGTAATCGACAGCGCCGGGGCCACAGCGATCGAGAAGACCTTTGTGGTTGCAGCGCCGACGCTATCGGTGAGCTGAATTGTGAAGCTGGGTCCGCTTGCTGTGGCGGTTCCTGAAATCACGCCGGTGCTTGCAGACAGGTTAAGCCCAGCCGGCAATGACCCTGCAGAGATGGACCATGTCAGTGGCGCTGTTCCGCCCGACGACGCAAGAGTCGTGGAGTAAGCCGCACCTGCCGTGGTGTTCGGCAATGTGTTTGTCGTGATCGAAGGCGCGGCGGCAACCGTGATCGACAGTGACTTCGTGGTCGACGCGCCGACGCCGTCGGTTAGCCGAATCGTGAAACTGGGTGCACTTGCCGTGGGAGTGCCGCTGATCACTCCCGTCGCGGCCGTGATACCGAGCCCTGCCGGCAGCGAGCCTGCCGATACTGCCCAGGTATAGGGAGCAGTTCCACCTGCTGAAGCAAGAGTCGTGGAATAGGCCGCACCCACCGTTGCGTTCGGTAACGAGTTGGTTGTAATCGACACCGCTGCAGCGACCGAGATCGAGAGCACCCTCGTTGTCGAAGCGCCGGCGCTGTCGGAAAGCTGAACGGTGAAGCTCGGTGCGCCTGCCGTGGGAGTTCCGGAAATCACGCCGGTGCTGCCGGCGAGGTTGAGGCCTGCGGGAAGTGATCCCGCCGAAACTGTCCAGTTGAACGGAGCTGTACCGCCCGATGATGCAAGGGTTGCGGAGTATGCCGCGCCAACAGTGGCGTTGGGTAAGGAACTTGTCGTAATCGATGGAGCAGCAGCGACAGAAATCGAAAGCACCTTTGTGGTCGAAGCGCCGGCGCCATCGCTGAGTTGAATCGTAAAGCTGGGTGCCCCCGCCGTGGGAGTTCCTGAAATCACGCCGGTGGAACTGGCAAGGCCGAGACCGGCCGGCAATGAACCCGCGGACACGGTCCAGGTCAGAGGAGCTGTTCCACCCGTGGACGCCAGAGTCGTGGAGTATGCCGCACCGACTGTGGTGTTGGGTAACGAACTCGTCGTAATCGATGGTGCAGCTGCAACAGAAATGGAAAGCACCTTCGTCGTTGAAGCGCCGACGCCATCGGCGAGTTGAATCGTGAAGCTGGGCGCACCCGCTGATGGAGTTCCGCTAATTACGCCCGTAGAACCGGTAAGCGTGAGGCCTGCCGGCAACGAACCCGCCGACACGCTCCAGGTACGTGGAGCCGTTCCACCGGATGAAGCCAGCGTTGTGGAATAGGCTGCACCCACCGTTGCGTTCGGTAAAGAGTTAGTCGTAATCGACAATCCCGCAGCAACTGTGATGGAGAGTACTTTCGTGGTGGACGCGCCCAATGAATCCGAAAGCTGAATCGTGAAACTCCCCGCACCTGCTGTCGGAGTTCCGGAGATGATGCCAGTACCGCTGGCGAGGGTGAGCCCCGCCGGAAGCGATCCCGACGATACGGTCCAGGAGAGCGGAGCTGTTCCACCTGTTGATGCAAGAGTCGTGGAGTATGCCGCCCCCACAGTGGCATTGGGTAGCGAACTGGTCGTGATCGAAGGTGCGGCGGCGACAGAAATCGAAAGCACCTTGGTGGTTGAAGCGCCGACGGCGTCGGAAAGCTGGATCGTAAAACTGGGCGCACTTGCGGTAGGAGTGCCGCTGATCACGCCAGTGCTGCTGACAAGACTGAGCCCGGCAGGCAACGAACCTGCGGATACCGTCCAACTGAGCGGAGCGGTTCCACCCGATGAAGCCAGCGTTGTGGAATAGGCTGCACCCACCGTAGCGTTGGGCAGGGAATTGGTTGAGATCGACAGCCCCGCAGCAACGTTAATGGAAAGAACCTTTGTGGTCAAAGCGCCGGTGGCATCGGAAAGCCGTATGGTGAAGCTGGGTGCACTAGCTGTCGGTGTTCCGGAAATGATGCCTGTTCCGCTGGCGAGATTCAGACCGGTCGGCAACGCACCTGCGGACACTGTCCAATTGAGCGGAGCCGTTCCCCCCGATGAAGCGAGTGTCGTGGAATATGCAGCCCCAATTGTGGCGTTCGGCAAAGAGTTCGTCGTAATGGTAGGCGCCGCGGCAACAACAATGGAGAGCACTTTGATAGTCGATGCTCCTGCTCCATCGGAAAGCTGTACCGTGAAGCTGGGTGCACCGGACGTCGGCGTTCCCGAAATGAGACCTGTTGCGCCGGCGAGACTGAGCCCAGCCGGAAGCGAACCCGCCGTCACCGTCCAACCGAGCGGAGCAGTACCTCCCGACAGTGCGAGAGGTGCAGAGTAAGCTGCGCCCACCGTGGCGTTCGGCAAAGAGGCTGTTGTGATCGATGGCGGCGCCGCGATAAGAATTGATAACGCCTTCGAATCCGATGCGCTGGCACCGTCGGTGACGTTGACGGTGAAGTTCGCGGTCCCTGTCGTCGAAGGTGTGCCGCTGATAACTCCCGTACCGGAGTTTATTGTCAAACCCGTCGGAAGGGATCCCGGCGACACGGTCCAGGTGAAAGCACCCGTTCCACCCGAAGCCGTGACCGGTTGGGAGTAGAAAGTATTCTGGGTGCCGCCCGGCAACGATGTCGTTGAAATGCTCACCGGGCCTGCAATTAGAATCGATAACGCTTGATTGGCGAACTGCCCGATGGAATCCGTCGCTCGCAAAGTAAAGTTGAAAGGTCCCGCAGTGTTGGGTGTTCCGCTGATCGCGCCGGTGCCCCCGTTCAAACTTAAACCGCCCGGTAGAGCTCCAGAATTCAGGGACCACGTTATCGGCAATGTCCCACCGCTGGCCGAAGCCGAGCGAGAGTAAAAGCTTCCCACCGTGCCGCCCGGCAATGATCCGGTTGTAATCGTCAGCGTATTCGCAGTGATAACCGAATAATCCTTCGATGCGATTGCACAGGCGGCATCGACGACCTGAATCGTGAAGTTGAAGGTACCCACCGCGGTGGGTGTGCCTGCGATTGCACCCGTGCTGCCATTAAGGCTGAGACCTGTCGGAAGCGTTCCTGTTCCCAGGGACCAGGTCTTCGTTCCGGTACCTCCACTCGTAGCGACATTCTGGGAATATCCGGAACCAATGATGCCGGATGGCAATGAGTTCGTCGTGATCGTCAACGTTGGTGCGATTGTTATCGAAAAACCTTTGCTAGCCGTCGCTCCAACGCCATCGGCGACTTGGAGAGTGAAGCTGGGCGCACCGGCTGTGGTCGGAATTCCAGAGAGCACGCCATTGGAGGCCAGGTTCAACCCAGCTGGAAGCGGTCCTGTCAACACCGACCAGACCGGCGTGCCGGTTCCTCCCGACGATGCAAGAGTGACGGAGTAGGCTGCGCCGGCAGTGGCGTTGGATAAAGAGTTGGTCGTAATGGAAAGCCCGGAAGCAATCGGAACCGAGAACGCTTTGGAAGCAGTAGCGCCGGAGTCGGAAACCAGAATGGTGAAGCCGGGAGTACCGGAAC
>JADMIO010768872.1_pt1 | contig 13802 bp, 12 predicted proteins | sample 8958161 | NCBI WGS metagenome assembly JADMIO01 (sample SAMN16585339, study PRJNA669376) | soil metagenome | isolation source: Crop rotation soil | place: USA: Cullars Rotation, Alabama | collected 2011 | reverse complement strand
GAGGCGGTGGAGGGTCCGCTGCTCTACGCCCGGGTCGATGCGCTTCGCCTGGGAAGCCGCGTCGTGGTTGTCGAGCTCGAAGTGATCGAGCCTTCGCTCTTCTTTGCTCAAGATGCCCAGGCCGCAACCCGGTTCGCTCAGGCTTTGGACGAGATTCTCTGAACGTTTGTCCTACGGCAAATCCACAAAGTGGGTCGGGTCGACCTGACCCTTTTCGGGCTCCTTCTCCTCCGGAGCAGTGCCTTTTCGGAACCACATTTCCACGCGGTGCTTCGTCCCCGTTGAGGCACGTCGACCCGTCTTCTCGTCGATCGCCACTCGCAATACCTCGAGCACCGAATCCGGAGTGAACTCCTCCTGCTGTCGTCCCTCGAGCGCGCGCCGCATGTACTCGACCCAAATCGGGAGCGCGGCCCGCCCGCCGGTCTCGTATCGACCCAGAGGATGAAGGTTTTGGTCGTAACCCACCCAGACCACGCCAACCAGGTCCTGCGTGAAGCCCGAGAACCACGCATCGAAGGAATCGTTCGTCGTACCGGTCTTTCCGGCAGCAGGCTTTCCGAGCGCCTTGGCGCCGACACCTGTCCCCTCATTCACCACCGAACGAAGCAAGTCGACGAGGATGAAACCGGTTTCGCGCGAGTACAACTGCTGCGCGGGCTCGAAGAGCCGGCTGTACGAAGCACCCACGCGGTCGAGCCAGGGCGCCCAGGGGTCATCAAACGCGGTGTGGTCTTCGACCATCCGCCCAAAACGGTCCTCGATTTTGCGCAGAAAATAAGTCGGGCGACGGCTGCCGAGCCGGTTGAATGTCGCGTACACCTGGGCGAGCTCGTACGGATAGACGCACGAGCTTCCCAGAGCCGCCGAGAAGTCTTCGTTCATGGGCGTGGTGAGACCCAAACTGCGTGACCACTTGGCCATGGGCTTGATTCCCACTGCCTGGAAAGTCTTCACCGCTGGAATGTTCATCGACTTGACCAGCGCGGTTCGCAGAAGCACGTCACCGTGGAAGTCGGTGCCGTAGTTCTCCGGTTTCCAGCGCAGCTGGTTTGTCGGGTCGTCAAAGACGACCGGACTGTCGACAATCACCGTCGCCGGTGTCCAATTGAGCAGCTCAAGCGCGGCTGAGTACACGAGGGGCTTGAAAGCACTTCCCGGCTGACGGCATGCCTGAAACGCGCGATTAAACTCGTTCGCGTCGAAGTCGTAGCCGCCCACCATCGCTACCAAGTACTGCGTGTGTGGATCGATCGAGACGATCGCGCCCTGGAGCTCGGGCTCTTGCTCCAACCGAAAGAGAGGCCGGTCAGCGGGAACCATTTTGGCGAGCTTCGCGTCGTACTGCTCGCGGTCATCCACGAGGTTCTTTTGCTCGACATGACGAACAACGATGAGGTCGCCGGAAGAGAGCACGCCCTTCACCGTGGTGAGCATCGATCCTGGGTAATACGCCTCCGGATTGACGCGGTGAGCCCAACGCATTCCGAGCAGCGGGAGAACACCTCGCTCGTTTCCAATCTGGAGCTCCACCACCTGCCCGACTACGTCGACCGCGGTCACGAGCGCGACATAGAGACGGCCCAGGGCCAACGGCTCAGATGCCATCGCTTTGGCTGCGCCAGCGAGAAAAGCCTCTTGGCTCGCGACGTCGAGGTGAGCCACGGGCCCTCGGAACCCCTGGCGTTTGTCGACAGCAAGCAGACCGTCGAGCATGGAGTCCTGCGCCGCGCGCTGACGCTCGGCGTCCATGGTCGTGAAAACCTTAAGGCCGGCAGAGAGAAGCGTGTCGTTGCCATAGCGGCTCACGACGTCCTTGCGCACCTGCTCGGTGAAGTAGGGCGCGAACTCATGGAAAACGTCTTCGACCGGGTATACCTCGATGGCCTCATCGCCAGCCGCGTGCTCTTCCTCGCGCGAGATCATCCCTTCTTCGCGCATGCGGCGCAGCACGTAGGCCCGACGACGCTTGGCGTCTTCGGGGCTGGTGAAAGGGGAGTAGCGACTGGGTGCCTGAGGCAAGCCGGCGACCAGTGCCATCTGCGCCAGCGTGAGATCGCGGACGTCCTTGCGGTAGTAATTCTCCGCGGCCGACTGTACTCCGTAGCTGTGGTGCCCGAGGTAAACGTTGTTCAGATAGAGGTAGAGGATTTCTTCCTTCGTCAGCGCCGCTTCGAGCCTTCGCGCCAGAATTGCCTCGCGAATCTTGCGCGCGAGATTCTTACGCGTGGCGGTCGTATAGCCCTCCGCGGAGATGAGCACCGCCTTCGCGGTCTGCTGGGTGAGCGTAGAGCCGCCTTGGACTGAACCCGCCCCAGTCGCTTTCTTTAGAAGCGTGCGGACGGCTGCGCGGGCCGTCCCCAGAACGTCCACGCCGATATGGTCGAAGAAACTCGCGTCTTCCGAAGCGATAAACGCCTGGACCAGGCGCTTGGGAATGCTCTCATAGGCGACGAGCTTGCGGCGCTCTCGATAAAACTCACCCGCGAGGGTGGCGTCGTCGGTGAAAACCTCCGTGACAATCGGGGGCCAGTAACGATCGACCTTCGGAATCTCCGGCAGCCCCTTCGAGAACACATAGTAGAGGCCCCACACCCCTTCGATCGCGAGCGTGATGCCCGAGAGCACCATCACCGCGGCGATGATGAGCAGTACATGGGAAACCCGACGCGGCGGGGGAACGTGAGTCAGGACAAGCTGGCTGGCGTGGCGATGCGCGGACCGCACAAATGGTTTCATGGCACAGATAGCGCTGCTCGGGCGAGCACGTCAGCCAGCTCGGGTGGCAGCGGAGCAGCCACCTTCACCCACTTTTTGTCGCGCGGGTGTGGGAATTCGATTTGTTCGGCGTGAAGAAACAGCCTTTTGAGCCCCCAGCGCGCTCGCAAGACCCGGTTGAAGGCGAAATCGCCATAGCGCCGGTCCCCGGCAACTGGATGACCGATCGCCTCCAGGTGGCGGCGTATCTGGTGGGTACGTCCGGTCTCAATCCGGCATTCCAGCAACGCGCATTCGGCGCCCTGGTTCAACGTTCGCCAGTGAGTCACCGCCTCCTGGAAGTTTGTGCCACGGCGCGATTTGGAAAGTGCGGTCTGCTGTCGCTCGGAGAGCGGCAGGTCGACCGTTCCGCTGGAGCGCGGCATCCGCCCCTTCACGAGTGTCCAGTAGCGTTTCTTTGCTTTCCCTTCGGTGAAAACCTCGGTGAAGTGCACCATCGCCGGACGTCTTTTGGCGACCAAGAGTACTCCCGACGTTTCCCGGTCTAGTCGGTGCGCGGGGCTGGCAATAAAGTCGTTTCGCTCTGCCTGGGGCCCCAGGTAAGCACGGACGTAGTCCACGACTGTCCCGCCCGCGATGCCACTGCCGGGGTGAACGGCCATCCCCGAGGGCTTGTTCACGGCCATGAGCCAATCGTCCTCTAGAAGAACTTCCAGCCGGGAGGGGTCCAGTGGGGGAGCCGGAGGGGGAACACGCTCGCCGGCCGGGGTGGTGAGCAAACGAGCGGGGTCACCCCGAATCGAGAGGACGTCCCCACGAGCGAGCGGTTGTTCCGGAGATCCCCGTTTTCCATTCACACGAACCTTCTTCGTGCGAATCATCTTAAACAGGTGCGAAGTCGGCACCTGGGACAGTTTTCGGCGCAAGAACTTGTCGAGCCGCTGCCCAGCGCTGTCCTCATCGATCGTAAACTCGATCATTTTCGATGGAGCTGGACACTACCACCGGTAGATTGCACACCATGCCGAAGGGTCACAGCATCGAGGAACTGCTCAAAGGTGGGTCTGCGGAATGGAACAAGCTGCGAAAGGCCGGTCGGGTTTCGACTGACCATACCGGAGCGACGTTCCAACATCTCTTCTCAGCCAACACCGATTTGTCGGGTTTGGCGCTCATCGGAACCGAATGGGAGCGTTGCGATCTCTCGAAGGTGAGCTTCCGCGACACCGATCTCTCCAACGCGTACTTTCATGGCGGTCGACTTCAAGACTGCGACTTCCGGGGGGCCAACCTGGACGGCGCGACGTTCGAGAAGCTGAAGCTCCTGCGTTGCGACTTCACGGGGGCCAAGGGTCTCGAGGGGCTCGAACTGGACGACGTCGACATGGACCGTGTCGTGGGCCTGGACGGTGAGGAGGCGCCTCCCCCTCCTCCCCCGCCAGCCGTGGGCGTCACCTCGTTCACCCGCGAGCAACGCACGGCCTCCCAGGGCCTTGGGCCCCCCGACAGCAACGAGCCCCCTCCGTTCCGACCAACGGATGCCGCGGGCACGCTGCTGTTCAGAGGCGTCCAGCGCCTCGCCGTCCCGCCGTCATGGGTTCTGGACGTGCCTGGGCTCCGACCTCCCTTGCCGCCGCGGGTCCCTTCCGGCAGCGGCCTTGAAGCGCTTTTGCGAGACGCCGTTCACACGCGTCTCGAGGGTCGACGACCGCTCACGGATCCGCAAGCCGTCGAACGTGCCCAAACGGCCTTGCGGCTCGCCAACAAGGAGGCCGCCGTTGCGGCCATGTACTTGCGCGAAGTAGGCGTCGAACCGCACTTCCGTTTCTCCGCTGAGTCGGCGCTGAAGAAGCAGCTGCGTGGCGAGATCGAAGTCGACGACGCCACTGCCGCCATCGACCCCCGCGTCGCCGGCGCCCTGCTCGAGCTGCGTCTGCCACACGAGACCGAAGACGCGTTGGGCGAAGTGAAAAAGCGGTTGGCGGCCGCGCAGCTCTTCAGTGCTCTGCTCGAAGCGGGCTTCACGCCTGAGAACAATTGGGAAGAGGCACTCGAATCGACCGAGGCTTCTCTTGACCTGGCAACGGTTGCGACGGGCGATGCACGCGATGCGCTGACCGAAGCATTTCGCGCTTTCGCGGGTCTACCCGAGGAGGCGCGGCTTCGTCGCCTGGCCTACTTGGCTGAAACCGCGGGCCACCTCGAGGCGCTCGCGCGTCTCCCGCCCGAGGTCGAGCCGCGGTGGCTGCTCGGTCCCGAGTCACGCGAGCACCACGATCGGGAGATGCTGCTCGTGCAGACGCTCAAGGCGGAGCAGGTGGCGTCCACGGTTCCCGAGCTGGCCAAGTCCGAGCTTGGAATCGCTCCGGGCGAGACGCCCGAGGACAGCGATAACGACCTTTTTGTGCACGTGCGCTGCCCGGTGTGCGGGACCGAGAAGCTGATTGTTCAGTCGCCTTAGGCGGCCAGCGGCAGGTCGAACAACTCGAGCTGCTTCACCGTTCCCAGCGGCCGGGCGTCAATGCCCTTTGCACACATCGCTTTGGCGAGCGTTTCAGCGAAGCCATGATGCAAGAGCACTTCTTGGGCGCCCGTGTCGCGCGCGTAGGCCATGAGCCCATTGAAGTCGGCATGGTCGGAGAGCGGAAATGCTCGGTCTGCGCCGTAGCGAGAGGCAGCCCTGGGGTCCATCGCCCAACCCGTGAGCACCGCTGTTTCGCGGGGTCCTAAGGTCGCGAGACCCGCGCGGCGTCGGAACGGGGGAAAAACGAGCACCTCGCCTTTTTCCCAATGTCCATCGTAGGTCCGCACGGGTCCGAGCGGAACGCCGCATTCTTCGTAGATAGCGGATATCCGTGAAACCGACCGGTGCGCGGCAATACGGAAACCGGCTTCGCCGAGATAGCGGATGGCCTCTTGCGCTTTGCCGAGCGCGTAGCCCAACACGACGGGTGCGACGTCTCGGCGGATGCACCCGTGCGCCCAATCGGCGACCTGAGCAAGCACCTCGCGTTTGGGAGGAAACCGATAGCGCGGATGACCGAAGGTGGCCTCCATCACCAAGACATCGCATTCGGCGATTTGCGCAGGTTCAGCAGTGAGCGCAGCGGAGAGATTCAGGTCTCCGGTGTAAACGACTCGCACGCCGTCCCGTCGCGTGACCCGGAGCTGCGCCGACCCGAGAATGTGCCCGGCCGGAAGCAGCTCCAACGAAAGCGGGCCTACCTCGAACGGTCGATTGTACGGTGCCGGCAAGCAGACGTTCAGGGGTCCGAGCCGATGTTCCATCAAACGTAACGTCGGCTGAGTGGCGATCACGCGCTCGTGCCGCGCAATGTGGTCGGCATGCGCGTGGCTGACAAACGACAGTTCCGCCTTGCGCGTGGCATCGAGCCACAATGCCGTTCCGGAAAGATGGAGCCCTCCGCGCCTGAGATCGACGGCACACATGTGAAGCGAGTTGTAGCAGCCCGCGCTTAACGGGTCGCTGCTCCTTCGAAAGTCGCTTCCCGAAACCGTTGCCAGAGAGGTCCGCCCAGCTCGGCGCACAGCACGCTCAGAATGAGCAGGCCTCCGCCGGCGAACTCCGACGGTCCGAATGTCTCACGCCGTAAGACAACCGCCGAGGCGAGGAGCGCCCAGAGAGGTTCGAGTGTGTAGATCACCGCCGCACGCACGGCGCTGGTCCTCGCCTGAGCCCAACTCTGAATGCCGATGGCAAAGGCGCTGCACACGACGCCTGCGTAGAGGATCGCGCCCACCAGTCCCGGGGTGAACGACACGTAGATTGGGGTGAACGGCTTGAGAAGGGCGGCGCCGAACGCAACGACACATAGCTGCACGCACACCAGCGTGGTCACCCGCGTACCCGGAGTGAGATGCGAGGTGAGTGTGATGTGAAAGGCATAGGCCACTGCGCAGCCGAGCGTCAGAAGGTCGCCCACCCAAGTGTTTCGCTGCTGAAGGCCTCCGTTGAGCAGGTACAGACCGCCCACGGAGATCGCGACGGCCAGCCAGCTCGCCAGGGACACGCGTCGCCGAAACAGCAACAGCTCCACCAGCGGCACGCCGACGACACTGAGGCCCGTGATGAACGCAGAGCGCGCGGGCGTGGTGTATTCCAAACCGACGGTCTGGAGCGCGAAGCCGAGGAACAGAAAAATCCCGAGAACGACTCCCCGTCGCAGGCTCAATGCATCTCGATACCCGCGCCAAGCGAACGGCAGGAGCGCCAAGGCGCCCACGGCAAAGCGGAGGACAACGAAGCTCAAGGGGTCTGAATGAGCAAGCGCGTCCTTCACCAGAATGAAGGTGAAGCCCCAATTGGCGGTGAGGGCGACGAGCGCCAGCTCTGCGCGACGAGAGGATCCGCTCACGGGACGAAGAAGAAGGCGACGGCCAGAATGGCATAGACGCCGAGCAGCATCGCCCCTTCCAGCCAGTTGGACTCACCATCGAGGGCGATCAGCGTTGCTCCAAAGACGCTGACCCCCATTGCCACCACCTCCATGTGCGTGAACTCAAGCGTCAAGGGATGCCCGAGTGCAACCGAGAGGAGCACCAGGACGGGGGCAACGAACATGGCGATCTGTTTTGAGGATTCGAACGCGATGTTGAAGGCGAGGTCCATCTTATCTTTGGCGGCCACGATGATCGCCGTGCTGTGCTCGGCGGCGTTGCCGACGGTCGCGACCACGATCACGCCGATGAAGGTGTGTGTGAAACCGAAAGCCTCGATCGCGGGTTCGATCGCCTCGACTAGAAACTCGGCCACAATCACCACGCCGACCGTCGCGCCCAAGAGCACAATCAGTGCGCGCCGAAGGGTCCAGGCCGGTAGCGAATCCAGCTCGAGCTCCTGCTCGCTCGCATAGATGTGAGCATGCGTCTTGAGCTGGAAATAAAGCGACAGCGCATAGAGCGTGAGCAGCACCATCGAGATGCCGATCGACATCGGCAAGAGGACCGGCAAGGCGGCCTGCCCCCGTGCAATGTGGAAGAGATCGGGAATCCCAAGAGCGACGAGAGAGAGAAACATCATCGACGAGCCCGAGAGCACCGCCGTCGCATTGAAGGTTTGGTGCTTGCGGCCGAGCCCACCGACGACGATGGCGCCTCCGAGAACGAGCAAGAGGTTTCCCAGGACGGCACCGGTCAGCGAGGCTTTCACAATGTCGACCTGACCGGCTCGAAGCGCGGCGAAAGCGACGATGAGCTCTGCTGCGTTTCCGAACGAGGCGTTCATCAACCCGCCCAGGCCTGAGCCGAGCTTGTGAGCGATGACCTCGGTGGCCTCGCCCATGGTGCGCGCGAGCGGGATGAGGGCGATGCAACACACCAGGAAGGTGACCGTTCCGCTGAACAGGAAGTGAGAAACCACCGCCAGTGGGAACGAGACGAGCAGCAGGCCTAGGAAGACCCCGTCCGCGTTGGGCAAGCCACGCTTGGTCACAGCCACCTCCGAAACGAGGTGGTTTAGCGCAAGCCGCGAGTTCGGGGCAGGTTACTCACCTGCCTCGAAGATCCAGGTGCCCTCACGCAATTGTCGGCCCACCCAACCTTTGAACTCGAGCACTTCGAGGTTCCCCACCACTTCGGAGAGCTTCAGAAAGAGTTTCGAGGGATCGAGCTGCCCGAATACCACCGGGATGAGATCATACGCAGTGGCTGGGGTGTGTCGGAGGAAAGCCAAAAGCCTTTCCTGCCGCCGCTCGTAGAACTCGAACAAGCTCTCTAGGACGGCACGGTGTCCCTGAAAGGGGGCTCCATGACCGGGCAAGACCCAGTCAATGTCCATGGCGGCAACCTCGCGTGCACTGTTCAGATACGCCACCAGCGCGCGAAACTTCCGTGACTCACTGCCGCCTTTCAGATCGAGCAACGGATTGGGTGAGACGCGCGCGAGAACGTGGTCGTCGGCGAAAAACAGCCGATGCTTTTCGTCCCACAAGCAAACGAGTCCAGGCGTATGGCCTGGTAGATGAAGCACCTCGGCCTCAAAGCGACGAAAGCGCAATCGCGTGCCCGCCTCGAGCTTCTGGGCATTGTGGGTCGGAATTCGGCCGGCGAACCCCGTCGTGTAGCTGCGGAGGTTTTCCAGGTGTTCGATACCGCTGGCCGGGACTCCCAGCTTGCGGAAATAGCGTGCGTAGAGCGGTTTGAGCTCCTTCCAGCGGTCGCTCCCGACCACTTTTTCCCAATCGTCTTCGTGGACGAGCACTGAGCAACCGGTGCGCTCGACCAAGTAACGGGCGTTGCCGAAGTGATCGACGTGACCATGGCTCACGACGATCCGCTTCACCCGGTCCAGGTCAATGCCCGCGCTCGCTGCGGCCTGCTCAAAAGTGGCCTGTCCCTCTTTTCCCCCGATGCCGGCGTCGAAAAGGCAGATTCCCCCGCCCTCCTCTTCGATGGCGTAAACATTCACGGGGCCGCCTGCGTCGGGAAACGGTACCGGAAGCGCAATCGTCTTGACGCCCAAGCGCTCGAGAAGCTCTTTCGGTGCTGCCACTACTTGGCGGCCTTGATGGCTTCGCGGAGCGCCGGAAGAACCTGGAACAGGTCTGCCACAATGCCGTAATCGGCCACTTGGAAGATCGCCGCCTCGGGATCTTTGTTGATCGCGACGATGGTCTTGCTGCCTTTCATCCCGGCCAGGTGCTGGATGGCGCCGCTGATACCCGCGGCAATGTAGAGCTCTGGCGCAACCACCTTGCCGGTCTGGCCGACTTGGAGATCATTGGGTACCCAACCGGCATCGCATACGGCGCGCGAGGCGCCCACCGCCCCGCCCAGCTCATCCGCGAGCGCTTCCACTTCCTTGAAGTCACCTTTGGTGCCACGTCCTCCGGAGACAACCACGCGCGCTTCGGTGAGTTCCGGTCGGGCGCTCTTCACTTCTTTGAACTCCACCCACTTCACCTTCGATGAGGCGCCATCCCCCGCTACGGGTGTGAAGCGTTTCACTTCGGCCGGGCTTCCACCTGAACTCGAAGCGCGGAACTCGGTGGCGCGAACGCTGAACACTTGAATGGGCGTCTTCATGCGAACTTCCGAGATGACGTTTCCCGCCCACATCGGACGCACGAATCGAATGTCCCCAGCTTGGCCCTCAAACCGCAGCACGTCGGTCACCATCGCGGCCTGCAGCCGCCCGGCAACACGAGGCAGCAGGTCTTTTCCCATGGCCGTGGATGCCGCTCCGACGTACTGAGCTGAGATGTCTTTGACCAGCTGCGCGAGCGCAGGCGCGAAGGCTTCGGCGGTGTAGCTCTCCAGGCCCGGGGCAGTTCCCACGTGAACCGCGGCCGCGCCATGCGACTTGATCTCGTTGGCAATGGAATCGGCGTTCTTGCCCAACACCGCCAAATGCAGCTGACCGCTGGCGCGCTGTGCGAGATCCTTCCCAGCTTGAATCGCGTTCAAAGACGCCTTGCGAAGCGCACCGTCCGGTTGTTGCTCGACCAGGATGAGAACGTTGGGCATCAGATCACCTTCGCTTCGTTCTTGAGCTTGTCCACGAGCGTGGCGACGTCGGGTACTTTGATACCAGCCTTGCGCGGGGGTGGAGCGCTCATCTTCACCACCTCTTGTTTGAGCGAGGCATCGACACCAAGCCCCTGGGGCGTCAGCTCTTCAATGGGCTTGCTGTTCGCTTTGATGATTCCCGGCAGCGGCGCGTAGCGGGGCAGGTTGAGCCGTAGGTCCGTCGTCACCACTGCGGGAAGCTGGCACTCGAGCGTGACCAGTCCGCCGTCCACCTCACGCACCACACGAACCGATTTTCCATCGGCAGAAACCTGCAAGGCGGGGACCTTGTTTTTCTCTGCCTCCGAGTCGAGCGATTCGACTTTCGACGCGAACGTAGCCTGTCCCCAATTCAGCCACTCGGCGAGGTACTGGCCCGTTTGGTTTTGATCGTCGTCGATGGATTGCTTTCCGAGAATGACCAAGTCTGGTTTCTCGCGATCAACGACCTTCTGCAGAAGGCCCGCCGCGCCCATGGGGTCGAGCGGTCCGTCGTGATGGACCCAAACCGCCTTGGTTGCCCCCATCGCGAGCGCATGGCGAAGCTGCTCGTGAACATCTTTTTTTCCAATGGAGACGACCACCACTTCGCCCCCGTGCTTGGCCATCAGGCGCAAACCCTCTTCGACGGCGATCGCGTCGAATGGATTGATCTTGTATTTGAGGTCTTCAGTGACGATCCCCGCCCCGTCGGGCTTCACTTTGATCTTCGACTCGGGATCCTCGACCCGCTTGGCTGTCACCAGGATCTTCAAGAGGTTCTCCACGACTTAACGGCTCAGTTGACTTAATAATCAATGCTGACTTTCGCCAGTTACTTCTTACCTTTGGGCACCTTTTCCCAATCGGCGAGGAACTTCTTGATGCCGATATCCGTGAGTGGATGCTCTGCCAACTGCTTGATCACGCTGAGGGGAATCGTCGCAACGTCGGCTCCCATTCGCGCCACGGTGAGCACATGAACCGGGTTTCGGACGCTCGCCACCAGCACCTGCGTGGAGAAGTCGTAGTTCCGATAGATCTCCAGGATGTGCGCAATGACGTCCACCCCGTCCTGCGAGATGTCGTCCAGGCGCCCGATGAACGGTGAAACGTAAGTCGCCCCTGCCTTCGCCGAGAGCAACGCCTGGTTCGCGGAGAAAACAACGGTGACATTGGTCTTGATCCCCTCCGCGGTGAGCGCACGAACGGCTTTCATGCCCTCCACGCCCATCGGAACTTTCACCACCACGTTCGAGTGGATTTTGGCGAGCTCTCGCCCTTCTCGGATGAGGCCCTCGGCGGAAAGCTCCACGCACTCCGCGCTGACCGGGCCATCGACGATGCTGCAGATTTCTCGGATCGTTTCTTCACGGCCGCGGCCGACCTTGGCGAGAAGCGAAGGGTTGGTGGTGACGCCGTCCACGCAGCCCATGGCGTGGCCCTCACGGATTTCTTTCACATCGGCGCTGTCGATAAAGAACTTCATGGCTAAAAGTCGCTCCTCACGGCGCGTTAGGTGCTGCGCTCTGAGAGCGAGTTACCGATGGGGCGACCCAGGGTCAAGGCGTGGTTTGCGCCCGTGTACCGCCGATGGGTATGTAGCCGCTTGAATGGCCAATCCGGTTTCCCCATTGGACTACGCCCGAACGGTTGTTGAGGCCGAGGCGCGAGCCTTGCTTCAACTCCGCGATCGGCTGGGGGAGAGCTTCGAGCGCGCGACGGCGCTCTTGCTCGCCTGTTCGGGGCACGTCGTCACGCTGGGCCTGGGGAAGCCAGGATTTGCGGCTCAAAAGCTCTCTTCCACACTGGCGTCGACCGGCGTCCCCTCGTTTTACCTGCATCCCACCGAGGCGCTGCACGGCGACCTTGGACGTTTGCGACGCGGAGACGTGCTGATCGCCCTTTCGAACAGCGGCGCGACTGAAGAGCTGCTGAAGCTCCTCCCGACGTTCAAGCGGCTGGAGACTCCTCTGATTGCGCTGACCGGCGATGCCGCTTCGCCGCTTGCTCGCGGCGCAGACGTCGTGCTGGACATCGGTCCCGTGGCCGAGGCTTGTCCTTTGGGTCTGGCACCGACGGCCTCCACGGCTGCGCTCCTGGCATTGGGCGATGCACTCGCGATGACCCTGCTCAAGCTCCGGAATTTCTCGAGTGAGGCGTACGCCGCACTCCATCCGGGTGGCAGCATTGGACGTGCCGCGATGCGTGTGGGCGACGTGATGCGTTCGGGCGAGGCAAATCCCGTCGTTCCTGCCACCGCGCCGATTTCGGAAGCGGTGGTGTGCATGACGCGAACAGTGGGTCGGCCCGGCGCAACCAACGTCGTCGATGGCGACGGAAGACTTGTCGGGATTTTCACCGATGGCGACCTGCGTCGCCTCGTGGAGAGTGGCCGTTTCGATTTCAAGCAGCCGGTGGGCGGTGTCATGACGCAACGGCCCCGGGTGGTCGAAATGAGCCAACTGGTCCAGGAAGCAGCCGCGTTCATGCGCGAAGCGCGGGTCGATCAGCTTCCGGTCGTCGATGATGCCGGCCGCCCCGTCGGCCTGCTCGACGTACAAGACCTGCTCGCGGCTCGCTTGGTCTGAACCTTCAGGGACCTATGCCCGACTCTCGCTTCTCGCACACCGTCGCGCGCTCCTGGGCCGGCACCTGGAATCGTCTGCTGGGCGTCTCACACGGTCTTGCGCTGCGGCTCTCGCGGCTCGCGGGGAGACGCACACCCAGCGCATGGTTTTACGGAGCCTCCTATTTCGGAGCAGGTCGCCGCGGCGGTCGTGGAGGAGTGAGCGGCTACGAGCGCTACGACCGCACCTCCTCGCACGCGAACGAGGCCGCGTATCTGGTGTGGCGGCACTTGCGGCCCCGGCGTGCGCTCGACGTGGGCTGCGCATTGGGCCTGGTCGTTCAGGCCCTGCGCGAAGTGGGCGTCGAGGCGTGGGGCGTCGATTTGAGTCGCTATGCCGTCACGCATGGCCCTTCCGACGTGCGACGGTTTCTGACCCAGGGTGATCTGCTCCGCGGTCTGCCGTTTCCCTCGGGGAGTTTCGAAGTCGTGACCTGTCTCGAGACGCTCGAGCACCTTCGGCCTGAAGACATCGACGCTGCGCTTGCCGAGCTCGCGCGCGTGAGCAGTCGCTACGTCCTCGCCACCATTCCTTCCTTTGGACCCAATCCCTTCGGGACGCACGGATGGCTCGAAGGAAAGGTCCGCGACGGGCGCCTCGCCCATTACAAGTCCTTGGGTGAGTCGTACGACGGTCCGGTGCCGTTCGACGATCTCGCGCGCGACCGACGCGGAGACCCTGTCGAAGGGCATCTCACGATTGCTTCTTTCCGCTGGTGGACAGAGCGCTTTGAGCGGGCCGGCTTTGTGCGACGAGGCGACCTGGAGCGGGTCATCGAGCAGGATATCGGGCGTTTTCAGCTCTTGGGCGCGTGGAATCTTTACGTTCTGGAACGGCGGGGAGTGCCGGAGCCGTTTGCACCCGAACGCTCCGAGGCGGAGCGGCTCGACCTCGAACGCCGCTGGTCGCTGCCTCCGGGGTGAAAGAGCCTTACTTTTCTGCACGTCT
>JADMIO010634664.1_pt1 | contig 13804 bp, 12 predicted proteins | sample 8958161 | NCBI WGS metagenome assembly JADMIO01 (sample SAMN16585339, study PRJNA669376) | soil metagenome | isolation source: Crop rotation soil | place: USA: Cullars Rotation, Alabama | collected 2011 | reverse complement strand
GCGAGGTGTACCACTACGGCGACAATCGCACCCGCCGCCTCAGTTACGACCTGCTCGCCGACGGCGAGAAGTACGAGCCATTTCCCGATTTCCGGCAGCCCGCGCTGATCTTCCATGGCGCACTCGATGACGTGGTGCCAGCCAGCTTCTCTGAAGAGTTCGTGGCCACTAATCCCAACGCAGTTCTTGAAGTGCTGCGGTCCGGCCACGATCTGCACAACGTACTCGACTATATGGCTCCCAAAGTCGCCGCCTTTCTGGCAGATTGACCATGCGGGCTATCATGGCCTGTATGAGGATTCGCTCCTTGATACTCGCTGCGCTGCTGGTATATGCGGCCGCGGCTCAGAAAACGCCCTCGTCGCGGTTGGCGCAATGGAAAAAAGTCGACATCCCCGTGCCGCAAGGCCTTTCCGCCAAGGAGCGTCAAATGGTCGACAAGCTGGCCCACGCCTGCAAGCTGCTCGACGAAATATTCTGGCGGCAGAGCGACATCGAAGGGCTCAAGCTATACCAGACCACTAAGGATCCTGTCGTCAAAAATCTGCTCGCGATCATGGGCAGCCGCTGGGACCTGCTCGATGAGAATCGCCCCTTCACCGGCACTCAGCCGAGGCTGCCCGGCCATGAGCTTTATCCGCACGACCTCACCCGCGACGCGATTGAGAAATACGCCGCCGCGCATCCCGATCAAAAGAGTGCGCTGTACAGTCCCTTCACCGTCATCAAGCGGCAGGGCGATCGGCTCACCACCGTCCCCTACCATGTGGAGTACAAGCAATTCCTCGATCCGATCGCGAAGGACCTGCGGGATGCCGCGGCGCTCAGCGGCGACCCCGCCTTCGCCAACTTCCTGCGCCTGCGCGCCGATTCCCTGCTTACCGACGACTATTACAAGAGCGACCTGGCGTGGCTCGACCTGAAGGATCCCAAATTCGACGTCATCTTCGCGCCTTACGAAACCTATCTGGACGATGTACTGGGCGTCAAAACGTCCTACGGCGCGTCGATTCTCGTTCGCAATGAGTCGGAGAGCCGGCGCCTCGCTGTCTTCCAGAAGTATGTTGCCGACATTCAGGACGCACTCCCGCTTCCGGCAGTAGACCGCCCTTCCAAGAAGGGACACCTGTCTCCGATGGAAGTGATGGATGCGCCTTACCGCGCCGGCGACCTGCTGCACGGCTACCAGGCGGTGGCCGACAATCTGCCCAACGATCCCAAAATCCACGCCGAGAAGGGGAGCAAGAAAATCTTTTTCAAAAACTTTCTCGATGCCCGTGTGAACTACGTCATTCTCCCGATCGCGCGTCGCCTGATGAACGAGGCGCAGGCTGCCAAGGCGTCTGGCGAAGGCTACCTCGCCGGCACTCTGATGCATGAGATCGCGCATGAACTGGGCCCGAATTTCGCGCGCCGGAGCGGCAAGCAATTGCCTATCAACGAAGCCATCGGGCCCGCGTATTCAGGCCTCGAGGAAGCGAAGGCCGATATCGTGGGAATGTTCGGCCTGGAGTGGCTGATCGAGCACGGCGCTATGCCAAAGGACCGGCGGGAAGAGTACTACTCTTCGTATATCGCCGGCATTTTCCGCACGCTCCGCTTCGGCACCGGCGAAGCACACGGCCGCGCCGAAATGATGGAGTTTAACTACCTGCTGGAGAACAAGGCTCTCACGTTTTCCGGCGGACGCTACACGGTGCATTACGACCGCGCTCCTGCCGTGATCGCAGCCCTCGCCAAGGAACTGCTGACGATTGAAGCGACGGGCGATCGGGCCCGCGCGGAGGGTCTGTTCGCCAAGTACAACAAGATGCCAGCCGAATTGGCAGCGGCGCTTGCCAAGACTACCGATGTCCCGGTGGACGTCGAGCCCATTTACGCACTGCAATGAAGGGGACAAGCTAAAGCGAGTCCTGTCGCACCACCATTACCTGCGTGAAGCCTTCCTCCAATGTGGGCGGCACCAGTTTGGCGGCCATGGATTCCATTGCTTCCGGCGGCACCACCCGGGAGCGTGCGGCGTTCCGCTCCAGACACACACTCAAGGGAACGTCGAAGAAAACCGCCTCCACATCGCACCCGAACTGATCGCCGATTGTCAGATACGGCCGCCGTTCCGTGGGCTTCAAGTTCGTCGCGTCGATATACGTCACCGGGCGGCCGATCGCAAGCCGCTGCCGCAGTAGATAGCGCACGGTCTGAAACACTCGTTCGTGGATAGTCTGGTCCGTCTCGTCATCCGCGAGCAGCCCGCGGACAATGTCGGACGAAACTCCACGTACGCCCATACGTTGCAGAAATGTCGACTTACCGCAGCCGGGAAGCCCGACCAGCACCACGATCCGCATCAGCGAACATCATAGCCTCTGGCGATAATGAATTCGTGCCGCGCAACTGGGATCAGCACTACACGGATTCGGACAATTTCGATACCGCCGCCGATCCGCTCCTCATCCAGGCCGCCGAAATGCTGCCGCCCGGCCGCGCGCTCGATCTCGCCAGCGGCCCCGGCCGCCACGCCCTGTACCTGGCCATGCTCGGCTGGCGCGTCACCGCGGTGGACTCCTCCGCGGTGGCAATCGCGCTGCTCCGCGGCCGATCCGCCGGCCTGCCGATCGAGTCGAGACTCGCCGATCTGGAGCGGGGCCAATTCACCATTGCGCCCAATTCCTACGAGCTGATCTGCGACTTCTACTATTTGCAACGCGATCTGTTCCCGCAAATCCTCGAAGGCGTACACCCTGGTGGAGTATTCACGGGCGCCATCCACCTGGTGGATGGCAATCCCGCGCGCAATCCCGATTTCCTGCTGCATCCGGGCGAGCTGCGGGCATATTTCGATGGCTGGAAGGTGGTCTACTACTCCGAATCCGCTGAGCCGGGGCATCGCTCCAAGGCTCGGATTATCGCTCGCCGCGCCTGAGCTTCTCTTGTTCGGCACTTAGCTCGGGGATACGCGGCAGGCTCGAAGCCGGCAGCATGCCTTTGACCCGCAGTTCTTCGTATAGAGCGATTGCCTTCTGATATTCCGCCGCCGCGCGCGCGCGCCAAGCCTGCGCGGAACCTTCCTTCAGAGCGAGGGCCGTGGAGGTTTCCGCCACATCCACATGCGCCTCGGCCAAATTCCGAAGCGTCTGCCAGTCCGTGCGTGAGCGCGCGACCGCCACATCGTACAACTGCACGGCCCGCTGCAGTTCCGACAGCGATGCCTTCAGATCGCCCATCCTGTACAGGACCTGCCCAATGCGGTCGACGCTGCTCGCCACCGAGACCGCCGCTCGCATATCGTTGGGATCGATAGCGGCCACTTCCTGGCGCAATGCCAGCGCTTTGCGGTGCGAAACCAACGCGTCCGCGAAAGCTCCCGCGCGCGCGGTCACCCAGCCCAGATCGCTATAGTCGTACGAAAGATCGAGCTTAGCGCGCGTGTCTCGCGGCAAAAGCGCGCAGCGCCGTTCGTCGATCGCGCGCGCCGCTTCGTATTCCCGCCGGCATTCCGCAAATCTCTGCGTCACGCCGTACAATGCGCCCAGCCGCTTCTGTGCAACAGCCAGCGAACGCATCGATTCGAGGTCATTGGGTTTCCCCTCCGCCACTTTTCGAGCGAGCTCTTCCACTTTCTGCCGGAGAGAAATCGCCCTATCGTATGCCTGCACGTCCGTCAGCGTATCGGCTAGGGTTCCGTAGGCAGCCGCCAGTTCGGCCATCGAGCGGAGTCCGTCGGGATCCTTGCGGAAGTCCGTCTCCGCCGCTTCCACACCTTTCCGCGCTGTTGCCGAAGCCTTCCCGAACTGCCCGGCCGACCCGTAAGCGCTGGTGAGTTCGTTGGTCACCCGCAAGTAGTCGTGCCGAACGGCAGCGTTGGCAGAATCGCGTTTCTGCAATTCTTCCAGGATCTCGTGGGATTTGCGGAAATTTCCCAGCGCCGCCACTACATGCCCCAGATTGGACTCAGCTAAGTAGCCCTGCACGATAGCTACCCGCTCATATCCAAGCGCCACCTCCTGCTGCAGTTCGGCATTGCCGCCGGCTTCACGCGCCAGGCTCGCCAGGTACTCCAGCGCGCGCCGGACCAGTAATTCCTGTGCGGCCGTCGACCCCGGCAGCTTGGCAATCGCATCGTCGAGTTCGAACATCACCGAGTGCGCCAGGCTGCGCACCTGTTCGAATCGCCGCTCCGCGCGTCTCGCCTGCCACCACGCCGCACCTGCGAACACGATGATCAGCGCCACAGCCAAGGCCGCCGCCGGCACACCCACGCGATGGCGACGCAGCAGCTTCGTGGTTCGATACCAAAGCGTGGCCGGACGGGCCAGCACCGGGCGGCCCTCGAGATAGCGGCGCAAATCGGCAGCTAGTTCCCGCACGTCGTGATAACGCCGTGTTGCATCTTTCTCCAGAACCTTGGCGGCGATTCGCTCGAGGTCGCCCGCCAATTGCCGCCGCAAAGGTCCGGGGTCAGCCGCAGCGCTCAGCGGGACGGGTTCCTGTTCGGCGATGGCGCGCGCAATCTCTAAATACGACCCGGCGGGAACTCGATACGGACGCTTCCCGGCGAGCAACTCGTAAAAAATCACGCCCAGCGAGTACACATCGGTCGATACTGCGTAAGGCTCTCCGCGGACCTGCTCGGGGCTGGCATAAGCGGGTGTGAGCATGGGCATTCCCGTCAGCGTGACCGCTTCGTCGCTGCTTTCGGCATCGAGCGCGCGCCCCAAGCCGAAATCGAGTAGCTTGGGCACACCTTCCGCCGTCACCAGGATGTTGCCCGGCTTCAGATCGCGATGCACAATCAGTTGCAGGTGCGCGTAGGATACGGCCTCGCACACGCGCAGAAACAGGCGCAGCCGGTCAGTCACGCTCAGTTTGTTGCCATTGCAGTATTCCTGCAGGGGCAAGCCTTCCACATACTCCATGACGAAGTACGGCTGCCCTTCCGCGGTCGCACCGCCGTCCAACAGGCGGGCGATCCCCACGTGCTCCAGTTGCGCCAGTATCTGCCGCTCGCGCTTGAAGCGGCGCTGCATGGCGCCATCGTGACGGCCGGCGGTGATCAGCTTGATGGCGACCTGTTTGCTGTATTCCCCGTCGGCGCGCTGTCCCAGATACACCACACCCATGCCGCCCTGCCCCAGCTCACGCAGCAGCTTGTATGGGCCGATGGTCTCAGGCGCTTTCGCCGCCGTCCGCAAAGCGATGCCGGGGACCATCGCCGTGTGGAGCACTTCGTCGGCGTCGGCCTCGAAGGCCAAGAGGGACTCGACTTCGCGCCGCAACTCGGCATCGCCGCGGCAGAGGCAGTCAAGAGCGGTAGGGCGATTCTCCGGATCGGTCTCCAGCACACTGGCCAGCACCGACTTGATTTCGCCCCACCTTGCGGCCGTCATTGAATGGCACGTCCCGCCATTTGCTGCAGCAGCCACAGCCGCGCCGTACCCCATTCGCGCTTCACCGTGGCCGGCGAAATCCCGAGCACCTCCGCGGTTTCTTCGATCGACAGTCCACCGAAGTAGCGCAGTTCCACCACTTTGCCCTGTTGCGGATCCAGGTTCGTCAACTTCTCCAAGGATTGGTCGAGATCCAGCAGGTCGACCTGCGGATTGGTAAATACGCCGAACGCATCCTCCAGTGAGATCGCATGGGCAAAGCCCTCCCGCTTGGCTGCCTGTTGCGCCTTGGCATGGTTGATGAGAATGCGCCGCATCATCGTGGCCGCCATTCCCAAAAAGTGCGCCCGATTGCGCCAGTCCACCGAATGCTGATCGATCAGCCGCAGGTAGGCTTCGTGCACCAGTGCAGTGGGTTGTAGGGTGTGGTCGGTGCGCTCCGCGGAAAGAAGACGCCGGGCGACGCGGCGGAGTTCTTCATAGAGCACCGGAGTCATTTCGTCCAGTGCCGACTTGTCTCCATTGCGCCAGTTCACCAGCAACTGAGTGAAATCTTGTGGCGCCAACACTTTGTCCCCCGGTTCTCTTGCCACCGCCCGGAACAATCCGGCGGCTGTGAGCCCGATTGCAACCCGAGCGAGTAGCTCATTGTAACGGAAAGCTCGAGACCGTAAACACCTACTTGGCCGTAAAGCGCGCCCATCCGCGCGCCGGCATATCCCGCAGAATTGGCTTATACCAGGCCAGATCGGGATACTTCGAGAGATGTTCCGCCGCCTTGAAATGCATTCCGCACGCATGGCCGAGCGCGGCGGTGATCGACATCTTCTCCGCCCCGGCAGCATCAGTGACTTTATTCTGCACTGCCCCGGTCGGTCCGAACGGCGGCTGCCAGTTCCCCATGCCCCGAGGGGATAGGTCCACATGACCGCACAACGTCCGCTCATCCGGATTCACCTTCCCCGTGTAGGTATCGAGGTGGTCCGCCAGAAAGCGCTGTCCCGCGGCCACGTCGATCCTGCCTTTGTTGTCCTCCATGAGCGTGAGCCAGCGCGCGTGGCGTGCGTTTTCGCTGCGGCTTTTGTCGTCGATCTTGAAGTCGGTCTCTTCCTTCAAAAGTTTTGGATCGCTGGGGAAGTTCGAACCCACATAATAGCCGTCGTGGGTTCGTAGCAGCACCGCATTCTTCAACCCCAACTCCAGGCTCGCGACTTCGTTGTTCTTACGGTCAGCGACCAGCCAGTTGTTCGCGTATCCGCCGTTATTGCCATCTTTCATGATGGCGGCGAATTCATCGATGTTGGTGGCGTACTGCATTGCCTTCCGTGCCCGCACGAACTCCGGCACGCCTTTTGGGTCAAAGCCGTTGAATCCACTGATGGTGGTCTCGGTCACCATGATTCCGGCCGCGTTGATGCCGAAATCGTCGCCGCTGTGAATCAGTCCCGGTGCTCCGTCCATCAGAATTCGCGAGCCCTTCGCGGGGCGGATATCGAACAGGATGTTCCACCGCTCGCCGGACGAATACGTCGTCCAATTGTTGTGGCCGATCACCACGCGCCCGTCTTTCGTGTACTTGCCCGTGGCGACGAAGGCACTGCAATGATCGGCGCCGATGCCTGGCTTTGCTTTGTCCAGCGAATTCAGATAGTACGGGAACTCGAGCCACGCATTGAGCGCCACCACATCCCAGAGGTCCAGTTTGCCGCCTTTCGCCCTCAATCCTGCTACGATTCCGTTCAACTCGTCCCGGTATTCCTGCTCCACGTGCGGCCAGAAAATCTCCTCGGCAGCCTTGCGGAAGAACGCCCAGTCCTTTGGATTGTCGTGCAGCATCTCGGTGGAGATGGCTGTGAAGTTGTCCTGAATTTCGTTGGCTAGCAGAAAGCCATGCTGGAATCCGATCTCCGCGGGTGACCCCTCCAGGCGTACCTGGATCCATCCGGTGCGGTCTGCTGCCCGTGACCCCTTCTTGAGCCGTGGGTCGGGCAGATTGTCTCGCGAGATCAGCGAGACGGCCAGCGCCAGTAACAGCGCGCCGGCGCAAAGAGAAGTGCGCCGCATCCCGCTATTATAGTGAACAGCACCGCGGAGCCTCCGGTGCGGCAATCGGCACAATCATGGATGCGAAGCAGCTAAAGAAGCTAACGGCACACGTGAAAGCCGCGGGTTGAGCGTCCAAGCTCAGTCCAAAGGTTTTGGACCAGGTACTTGCCAGCGTGCCCCGTTGGGCCAATGAAAACGTCATGATCGGGTTTGACACTGCCGACGATGCCGGCGTGTACAAGCTCACGGCGGAGCTCGCCCTCGTCCAGACGGTGGACTTCTTCACCCCTATCGTGGATGACGCCGAGACGTTTGGCGCCATCGCCGCCGCCAACGCGCTCAGTGACGTCTACGCCATGGGCGGCAGTCCGATTTCGTCCCTGTCGATCCTCGCCTACCCTGGGAAAGGCGATCTCGACGACCTGAGCCGCATCCTCAAAGGCGGGGCCGAAAAGATGCGCGAGGCGGATTGTTCCATCCTCGGCGGTCACAGCATCTCCGACGATGAGATCAAATTCGGGTATGCGGTCACCGGTACGGTCCACCCGGCCCGCGTCAAAGCCAATGCCGGAGCCCGCCCCGGCGATGCCCTTGTATTCACGAAGCGCCTCGGCACTGGCGTCATAGCGACTGCCCTGAAACGAGGTATCGCTGAAGAAACACATGTCGCCGCATCAATCCAGCAAATGCTCACCCTGAATCGCCGAGCGTGCGAGGCCATGCTGCAACGGGACGTGCACGGTTGCACCGACGTGACCGGTTTCGGGCTCCTGGGACACGCTCGCGAGATGGCTTTGGCCAGTCAGGTCACCCTCGAAATCGCCGTCGATCAGGTTCGATTCCTCCCGGGCGCAGTCGATTACGCCGGCCGCGGAGCCCTCCCCGGCGGACTCACCAACAACCGCGACTTCGCCTCCTGCGCGGTGGCGTCGGCGCGCCCGCTGCCGCCCGAGATCGAAGCCCTTCTCTACGACCCGCAGACTTCCGGCGGCCTGCTGATCTCGCTGCCGGAGCGCGATGCCGCGGCGCTCGAGCGTTCTCTCGATGGCGCATACCGCATTGGCCGCGTGTTGGCGCGGCTGGAGAAAGCGATTCAACTTCTATGACACGAAATCCGATCATCGTCGCCCTGGACGTGGATTCCGCCGCCGAGGCGCGAGCCCTCGTATCGAAGCTCGGCGGCCAAGTCTGCTTTTACAAAGTAGGATTGGAGCTGTACGCCGCCGCCGGCGTCGAGTTCGTCCGTGAGCTGATATACCAAGGCAAGGATGTCTTCCTCGACCTCAAGGTCTACGACATCCCCGAGACCGTGAAGCGGGCTGTCGCCCAGGTGGCCCGGATCGGCGTGAAGTTTCTCACTGCGCACGCGGTCAACTCGGTAATGCGCGCTGCCGTCGAAGGCCGCGGCAATTCGCCCCTGAAACTGCTGGCGGTGACTGTTCTGACCAGCGTCGGCCCCGAGGATCTCGCGGAGCAGGGATACGCGGGCACCATCGGCGAACTGGTCGCGCTGCGCACCCGGAACGCCATGGAGATTGGCATGGACGGCATCGTCGCATCTCCGCTGGAAGCGGCCGCCGTCAAGAGCATCATCGGCAAGAACAAGATTCTGGTCACTCCCGGAGTTCGTTCCGAGGGTGCGGCGAAAGGCGATCAGAAGCGGGTCGCAACGCCACTCCAGGCAGTGCGCGATGGCGCCGACTACCTCGTTCTCGGGCGTCAGATCACTCGTGCCGCCGATCCGGCGAAGGAAGCCGCGCGCGTCCTCGAAGAGATCGGTGCAAGCTGGCTCGGCGCGTAGCCGTAAAATGGGCCTGTGATCTGGCACGACCTGAGGGATCCCAACGATAAAGAGCTCGACGTACTCGCCGAGCGCTACCATCTCCACGCGCTGCACGTCGAAGACTGCCGTCACGGCGGCCAGAGAGCCAAAGTCGAAGACGGCGCCGGATACCTTTTCACGGTCCTGAAGCCTGTTTACGTCAACGAAAGCGGCGAAGTCGAAATCACCGATTTCGACCTATTCCTCGGGCCTGACTATCTGATTACTGTACTCGAGGGATCCTGCCCCACCGTGCGTGCCCACCTGGACCAACTCCGCGCCGCTAACCGGTACAGCCGGCCCGACCAGCTCTTCTACAAAATCCTGGACAACGTCGTCGATTCCTACTCTCCGGTGCTGGACTGGTTCAACGAGCGCATCGACGAGATTGAAGACGGCGTGCTAGACCAAAGCTCCGCGCAGACTCTACAGCGCATCTTCGAAACCAAGCGCGGTCTGATCTCGCTGCGCCGCGTTCTTAGCAACATGCGCGATGTGGCCGGCCACCTGCAGCGAACCGAAACCGATCTCATCCAGCGCGATCTCTGGGCTTTCCTGCGGGACGTCTCCGACCACCTCGCCCGCAACATGGACCTGGTCGAAATGCTGCGCGATCTGCTCACCGGCGCCATGGACATCCACCTCACATCCGTGGCCAACCGCACCAATCAGGTGATGAAGGTACTCACCATAATGAGCACCGTAGCGTTGCCCGCTATCGTGATTTCCGGATTGTACGGCATGAATACCAAAGGCATGCCTTTTATGGATTCTCCGCACGGCAGCGGCATCGCTCTCGGGGCCATGGCCGCCGCTACCGCTGCCCTGTTATTCCTGCTGAAGAAATTCGACTGGTTTTAGGCCTCTCGGCTGCGCCACAAACCGGTAGCCCACGCCGCGAACCGTCAACAGATGCTGCGGCCGGGTGGGTTCGTCCTCGATATACCTTCGCAGCCGTACGATGAAATTGTCGATGGCGCGCGTGTCGGTGTCCTCGTGCAGCCCCCACACCTCCTCAAGCATGGACTTGCGCGACACCGGCCGGCCTTCATGCTGAATCAGATAGCGCAGCAGGTTGGCCTCCATCAGGGTCAGCGGGAACACCTTGTCTCCCACGCGCAGTTCCAGCAGATCGAAATGCACAGACTTGTCGCCAAAGCGAAAGACTTCGGTGTTCTCCTTCGGCGGTTCGGGTTGATTCAACCAGGCACGCATCCATTCGCGGCGGCGGAGCAGACCCCGCAAGTGCGCCAGCAGAATCGAAAGCTCAAATGGTTTGGTCAGGTAGTCGTCCGCGCCGGCCGCAAAACCGCGCAGCACATCCTCGTCATGCCCGCGCGCGGTGAGCATGAGAGTCGGCACAAACTGGCCTGAACGCCGGAGTTCAGACATCACATCGAATCCATCTTTACCGGGCAGCATTACGTCGAGCACCACCACGTCGAACGTCGATGCCAGCGGCCGCAACAAAGCCAGCGCCGCCTCTCCGGTCTCTACTACCTGCACCTGATACCCTTCTGCCTCCAGATTGAATCGCAAGCCCTCAGCGATGTGCTGCTCGTCTTCCACCACCAGAATTTGGGTCATTTCGCCACCGGCAATTGCAGGAAAAACGTGCTCCCCTGCCCCGTTCCCTCGCTCTCTGCCCAGGCCCGTCCGCCGTGCCGCTTGGCCACTGAGCGGACGATGAACAGGCCCAGCCCTGTACCTTTGACACGTGACGCGAGCGGCCCTGGCACCCGATGAAATCTCTTGAAAACGCGCTTCAATTCGTCTTTCGGAATCCCCACACCGGTATCCTTCACCCGCACCACCACTGTTCCGTCGATCAGTTCCGTGCTCACGTTCACACTCACGTGTTTACCCGAATACTTCACTGCATTCTCAATGAGATTCGACACGGCGGCGCGGACGTCGTCCAGATCGCCCATCACACTGGCATGAGCTCCTCCTGAGAACGTCACCGCCTCCGGCGTGATTGCATGTAGCGCGCGCGTTCGCGATACGCACTCCTCCACCAGCGCGCTCAAGTCGATCCGGACCGGATTCAGTTTCCGGCCCGCCGCCCCCATGCGCCCTGTGCGAAGCACCTGCTCGATCGTATTGAGCAGGCGCGTGCTATCGTCCAGCATGATGCGGTAAAACTCCTGCCGCTTCTCCTCGTCGACGCTACGCGTCTGCAGGGTTTCCAGGTACAGCCGGATAGAGGCAACGGGGGTCTTCAACTCGTGGGTAACAGCGTTGATGAATGCGTCCTTCTGTTCGTTGCGATTAATTTCACGGACCAACGAAATGGTATTGAGCACCACGCCGCCGATGATGAAGATTAGCAGCAAAACACCCAACACCAGCAGAGCGCCATGCCGAAAGTTCAGCTGTACCCAGCCGATATACAGAATCAACGTGACGGAAACCAGGCCAAATCCGAACGCAATATAAAACGCGATCGACTTCCGCCGTCCCGGCAGCATCATTCTTCCAGAATAATCCGTATCCGCACCAGAAAGACAAAATGCCGCCGGAGAGTCAACTCACCGGCGGCATCCGAACTCTTCCCGACTTAAATTCTGCCGAACCGCTTGACCGCTTCCGAGATGGAACGGAACTTCTCGATGAACGGATACATCGAATGCTCACTATTGTCCAGTTCCTGCGCCTTCTTCAACACTTCCGCGGCCTTGTCTTTCGGGACCGCCACCACGCCATCTTCATCCGCCAGGATGTAGTCCCCCGCGTTGACCATCACACCGGCACACTTCACCGGAATGTTCGATCCTGCGAAACGATAGTGGCCGACCATGGTCGACGGCACGATTCCACGCGCAAACACGGGGAACTGAATCCGCTTCACCTGCGGCGTATCCCGCATGCTGGCATCGAGAACCGCACCCGCCAAGCCGCGGAACTTCATGGCGGTCATCATCAGGCCGCCGGCGCCGGCGAAGTCCAGCCCGTCTTCGGCCACCAGGACGTAGACCGAACCCGCGGGCGCGGCGTCGATGGCGTCCAGCATACCCTGGGCTGCTGCTGCGCCTTCCTTGGTCTCTTCCTTTTTCATCAGCACGGTCACCGCCGGCCCGGCAAACTTGGTGGTAAACAGCGGGCGCATATCGTGATACATGTACGCCTTCGTGCCATAAAGCTGTTCCATGGCATCGGCAACGGAGGCCACTTCTACTTCCCGCAGCCCCTGTAACAAGGGGGTGACCGGTACCTGGGGTTGCGTCTGGGCCGGAGTCTGGGCCATCACCCAAAAGACGGCGACCACGGCCGTGAGGGCTACGATCCAAAGAGTGCGTTTCATGTGAGTTCCTTTCGGAGACTCCGGCGGGCAGCGCTACCGGGCCGTCGTCGGGTCTCGTAAAACATGAAACCCTATCTTCCCACAGCTCTATCCCGCCTCTACGAGGATCCTCATTAATCCTTTACAGGCGGTGCACTCGCGCGTAAAATAGAATTTCGGTACTTGTTGTCTTAAATAAACTTTAATTACGTGAGGTAGCCCCGTGAATAGCGATTCGTCTCGCCGCAACTTCCTGGCAGCCGGGCTTGCATTGCCCGCCGTAGCTTCCGCGTCCCGCACCGGACAATCCACTTCCCAGTCGCAATCCCCCGCTATCGCGTCCAGCCCGAAAACGGCTGGCGGAGCACCCGCGTTTCAATACCGGACTCTGGGCAAGACCGGCTTGAAGGTCACCTCCCTGGGCTTCGGCTGCATGGTCACACAGGATGGCAGCGTGATCACCCGCGCGGCGGACCTCGGCATCACCTATTTCGATACGGCCCGCAGCTACAGCGGAGGAAACAACGAGCGGATGGTGGGGACCGCGCTGAAGGGCAAACGCAAGGACATCGTGCTTTCCACCAAAACGGAAGGGCGCACCAAGCAGGAAGCTCTGGACCAGATGGACAAGAGCTTGTCCGAACTGGGCGTGGATTTCGTGGATATTTGGTACCTGCACGCCAAGCAAAAGCCGGCGGATGTCACCGACGACCTCATGGAAGCAGCGGAGCTCGTGAAGAAGGCCGGGAAAACGCGCTTCATCGGCGTCAGCACCCACTCCGGCCAGCAGGAATTGATCCCGTGGCTCGCGAAGAACCCCGCCGTTGACGTGATCCTGACCACCTACAACTTCACCATGGAACCCTTCATGAACGACGTGATCGCCCAGGCGTCGGCAGCCGGTAAGGGCGTAGTGGCCATGAAGGTCATGGCAGGCGGCACTCGCGGACGCAATGTTAACGAGAAATTGAAGCGGGAAGGCGCTGTTGTTTCGGCGCTGAAGTGGGCCCTACGCAACAAGGATGTCGGTACCACCATCCCCAGCATGACCGACATGGATCAGCTCGATTCCAATCTCGCGGCGATGGCGCAGCCTTTTGGCTCCGCCGATGAGAAGATCCTTGCCATGCACCTGGAGCATATCCAACCGTTCTACTGCCGGTTGTGCGGGGAATGCGCCGGTCAGTGCCAGAAGGGTCTCCCGGTACAGGATATTCTCCGCTTCGCCACTTATGCTGAAGGCTATGGCCAGTTTCATCTCGGACG
>JADMIO010806581.1_pt1 | contig 13807 bp, 11 predicted proteins | sample 8958161 | NCBI WGS metagenome assembly JADMIO01 (sample SAMN16585339, study PRJNA669376) | soil metagenome | isolation source: Crop rotation soil | place: USA: Cullars Rotation, Alabama | collected 2011 | reverse complement strand
GCTCAACACCGGTTCCTCGCCGTGCGCGGCGAGAGACGGCGACGACACAGCCCGGTCGGGCACATCGTCCGGCGGCGCCTCGGGTGGCACGGTGGCGGCGCGGGTCAGCACCGGCCGCGAATCGTCCGCGGGCTCGCCGGCAAGCACGCCGGCCGCCTTGGGCCGTCGCGCGGCAGGGGCCTTGCCGTGACGAAATTCATGATCGACATCACACGTCGTGCACCGCGTCTGCTTCACGTCATCGCCCACGATCGCGACGACCGCGTGATTGGTCACGCGACGCTCGCGCGGGCAGTAGTCATCCAGGATGTCACCGAGCCGAGGCCGGCGTTGCTGCATGAAGTTCCCTTTGAGCATGCCCCTCAGGGGCTGGAAACGACCGGACCTTTTCTGGTGGGGTGGTGAAAGGGTCTCGGGCGGACAAAGTCTAGCGAGGGCTGCCTCAGACCGTCAAGCATGGCCTGAATCTGGCCTCGCTTGACCTGGCCTTTCCGGCCCGCGCTCGGCGCGGGCGCCGGGGCCCGAAAGCGCCGCCTCCGCCCATGCGCGGCAGTCGGCCAATGCCGCCGAAACGGCCTGCGGGCCGGTGGATTGCGGCGTCTGTTTCCGGGCCACCGATGCGGCCGGCGTCGCGGCTTCCGCGGCATCCGCACCGAAGAGTTCGCTCGCCTGCCGCCATTCCTCGGGCGAGAGATCGGAGAAATCGCGGCCCTCGGCCAGCAGCCGCCGGACCATGGCTCCCACCACTTCGTGGGCGGTGCGAAACGGCATGCCGCGCACCGTCAGGTAGTCGGCCACGTCGGTTGCAAGCAGCAGGCCGGAGGCCGCGCGACCCGATCGCTCGGCGTTGAACGACAGACGCGACACCACGGCATGCGCCGCGCGTAACGACACGGTGAGCGTGGTCTCGGCGTCGAAGACAGCTTCCTTGTCTTCCTGGAGGTCCTTGTTGTAACCGGTGGGCAGACCCTTCATGGTCACGAGCCAGCCGGTCAGCCGCCCCACCGCGCGCCCCGTCTTGCCGCGCACCAGCTCGAGCGGGTCGGGATTCTTCTTCTGCGGCATCATGCTGCTGCCCGTGGCCGACGCATCGGACAACTCGAAGAATGCGTGCTCTTCTCCCGTGAAGATGATCACGTCCTCGGCCAGCCGGCTCAAGTGCACCATCGTCAGCGACACCGCGTAGAGGAACGACGCCACGAAATCCCGATCACTCGACGCGTCCATGCTGTTCAGCACGACGCGCGAGAATCCCAGCCGCGTCGCCAGTGCCGCGGTATCCACCGCATAGCTCGTCCCCGCGACCGCGCCGCTGCCTGAAGTGAGCGCGTCGGCCTCGTCCGCGGCGGCCGCCAGTCGCGCATGATCGCGGCGCAGCGCCGCGGCATGCGAGAGGAAGAAGTGCGCGACCAGCACCGGCTGGGCCTTCCGCAGGTGCGTATAGGACGGCATCAGGGCGTCGCCGGCCGCGGCCGCCCGATCGGCGCACGCCGCCACGAGCGTTGCCACGGCGTCCTGCAGGGCCGGAATCCGCCGCCTTAGATACAGGCGGAGATCGAGCGATACCTGTTCGTTGCGCGACCGCCCCGTATGCAGCCGGCGGCCGGCATCGCCGATGCGATCGACCAGCTGGCGCTCGACGAAGCTGTGCACATCCTCGTCGGGCCCGGTCACCCACGATGGGTCGCGGCGGCCCTGCTCGAGGATGGCGTGCAACCCCTGGACGATGGCCGCGACGTCCTCGGCCGACAGCACGCCCGCGCGACCCAGTGCTTCGGCCCAGGCCAGGCTGCCGGTGACGTCATCCTCGAACAGTGCACGATCGAAGCCGAACGAGACGCCGAAATCGAAGGCTGCCGGATCAGGAGCCGTGTCGAAGCGGCCAGACCACAAGGTCACGAGCGGTTCACCATAACGCGTGTCGAATCCTCAGGGGTCGGTCGATGCGGCCCGCGGGCACTGACATCTTGACCGACAAACGGTTGACTCGGGTTCAGGCATCGCGGCGGTCGAGATGTCCGTGTGTCAGACGATCGAGACGCTTCACCAACTCGCCGGCCCGGCGCGCGTCTCGAGCGATGACCAGGATCGTATCGTCCCCGGCCAGCGTTCCCACCACCTCCGGCAGCTCGGCGCCGTCGATTGCCACGGCGAGAATCTGTGCCTGACCGGGTCCTGTCCGCAGCATCACGAGCTGCTGGACGCGTTCGACCCGCGTCAGGAATTCTACGGCGGCCCTGCGAAGCCGCACCAGGGCAGCTGACGCGCCGGCAGGCCCGCGCCCGTTCGACGGCGCCCCCGGCGCCTGGTAGGCGCCGTCCGGGCCACCTTTGACCAGCGCCAGTTCACGGATGTCGCGCGACAAGGTGGCCTGCGTCACGTCGAAACCCGCCGCCTTGATGGCCCGGCGCAGCTGCTCCTGGCTGCGGATGGACTGGCGGCGCACCGCCTCGACGATGGCGGCATGACGGCGAGGCTTGGCGGCCGAACGGCTCCTGGCGAGGCTTGGGCTCATCACGCGACAAAAAATGACGGCACTGCGGCGGCACCGCGACGGCGCTGGACCACTCCAATGGTCACCTCAGAATACATGACCGCCTTGACTGATTATGCAGTGACCTGTATAAAAATACTTTTCCCCTGAGGCCCACGCGGACCGCAGGAAAGCGTTCCGGCGCGGAGGGCGTGCGACTTTGCGGCAGCGGGCCTGCATCGTGTTGAAGTTCGGCGGCGAGCTCCTGGAGGGGCCGGACGACGTGCAGCGGATGGCAGCGGGCATCCGCGCCCTGGCCGCGCGCGCCGCGCTGGTCGTGGTCCACGGCGGCGGCAAGGAGATCGATGCCGGACTCGCGGCCGCCGGCATCCCCAAGCGTCAGGTCGATGGCCTGCGCGTGACGGACGAGGCCACCTTGGGTGTCGTCGTCGCGGTGCTGGCGGGCACCATCAACGTGCGGCTGGTCTCGGCGGTACGGCAGGCCGGTGGCCGGGCGGTTGGCCTCACCGGCGTCGACGCCGGCGTCGCCACGATGAAACGCGCCAAGCCCATTGTGAGCACGGGAGGAGACACCGTGGATCTGGGCCTGGTGGGTACGCCGGCTGGCGGCGCCAGGCCGGACCTGCTGCTGGATCTCGTCAGACGCGGCTACGTGCCCATCGTGTCGTGCCTCGCCGCGACGGCGAAGGGCCAGGTTCTGAACGTCAACGCCGACACGCTGGCATCGCACCTGGCCGTGGGGCTGGGCGCCAGCCGCCTGGTCATCGCCGGAGGCACGGCGGGCGTACTGGATGGCAACAGCCGCACCATCGCGCGCCTGACGGTGCGGGACGCGGCTCGGCTGGTGAAGGACGGCACCGCCAACAAGGGCATGGTGGCGAAGCTGCAGGCGTGTCGCGACGCCATCCGCGGCGGCGTCGGCGATGTCGTCATCGGCAACGGACGCGAACTGCGGTTCGCTCGGCTGGCAGACCAGTCTGCGCAGCCCAACAGCACACAGGTGGTGCGATGAGTACGACGTTCGACGACATCCAGGCACGAGAGCAACAGTTCGTCCTGCAGACGTACCGCCGCCAGCCCGTGGCATTCGTGAAAGGCTCCGGTTCCCGTCTCTTCGACGACACGGGCCGCGCCTACCTCGACTTCGTGTCGGGAATCGGCGTGGCGTCGCTGGGTCACGCGCATCCCGGCCTGACGGCCGCCATCGCCGACCAGGCGGCCACGCTTCTCCACACGTCGAATCTCTATTTCCACCCCTTCCAGGCCGACGCCGCCGCGCGGCTCGCGGCGCTTTCGGGCCTGCAGCGCACGTTCTTCTGCAACAGCGGCACCGAGGCCAACGAGGCCAACCTCAAGTTCGCCCGCCGCTACTGGCACACGCTCGGCGCCAAGGAACGTGTCGGCTACGTGGCCGTTGAGAATTCGTTCGCAGGCCGCACGATGGGCGCGCTGTCGGTCACCTGGGATCCGCACTACCGCGATCCCTTCCAGCCGCTCATCGGACCGGTGACGTTCGTGGACCCGGAGCGTCCTGAGACGCTCGTGGCCGCCGTCACCGACAAGACCGCCGCAGTCATCGCCGAGCCCATCCGCGGCGAGGGCGGCATCCGGATGCTGCCGGACCGCTTCGTGCAAGCGGTGAAGGACGTGTGCGCGACGACGGGGACGCTACTCATCGCCGACGAGGTCCAGACCGGCCTCGGCCGCACCGGCCACCCCTTCTACTTCCAGGCGCTCGGGTGGACTCCGGACTTCGTGTCCGTGGGAAAGGCGCTGGGATCCGGGGTTCCCGTCGGCGCGGCGCTCGTCTCGGAACGGGTGGCCAAGACCATCGCGGCCGGCGACCACGGCAGCACCTACGGCGGGAATCTCCTGGCGTGCCGCGCCGCGGCCTACTTCCTGGAGCAGTTGACCGACAAGGGCCTGCTGGCCCACGTCCAATCGGTGGGCGCGCACTTCGAGCGGCGGCTGCGCACGCTGGCCCTGCGCCATCCGGTGGTGGTCGAGACGCGGGGTGCCGGCGTGATGCGCGGCATCGAGCTGAAGATCGACGCCACTGCCGTCGTCGAGCATGCGCGCGAGCACGGCCTGCTCGTCAACCGGACCGCCACGCGGGTGGTGCGCCTGCTGCCGCCGCTCACCGTCGAGACGGCGGAGATCGATGACGCCGTGGACATCCTCGACGGCATCTTTGCCTCCCTTCCCGCCGAGGTCGGCGCATGAACTATTCGATCGAGAAGACGCCGGGCGGCGTCACCGCGCCCGAAGGCTTCCGCTCCGCAGCCCTGCACTGCGGCATCAAGGCGACGGCTGGCGCACTGGATCTGGCCGTGCTCGCCACCGACGAACCGGCCACGGCCGCGGGTCTCTTCACGACGAACCTGGCCAAGGCCGCGCCGGTGCTGGTGTCGCAGCGCCATCTGAGCTCCACCAACGGGCGGACGCGCGCCGTGGTGGTCAACAGCGGGTGCGCCAACGCCTGCACCGGCGACCAGGGCATGGCCGACGCCGTGCGCATGACGGCCGAAACCGCGGCCGCGCTTGGCTGTGCGGCCGAGGAAGTGCTGGTGGCCTCGACCGGCGTGATTGGCGTCGGCCTCAGGATGGACCGTCTCGTGCCGGGCATCCGCGCCGCGGCGGCGGCGCTGGCCAGGGAGACCGGCGCCGAGATGGCTCGAGCCATCATGACCACCGATCCCTTTCCCAAGGAATGCGCCGTCGAGGTGGTCACGCCACGCGGAACGTTCCGCGTCGGCGGCACGGCGAAAGGTTCCGGGATGATCGAACCCAACATGGCCACCATGCTGGGCTTCATCACCACCGACGCTGCGGTTTCGCCCGAACTGTTGCGCCGCGCGCTCGAGGAGTCCGCGCGCCGGACGTTCAACGCCATCACCGTGGACGGCGAGTGCTCGACCAATGACTGCGTGTTGGCGATGGCCTCGGGCGCCGCCGGCGTGGCAGTGGACGAAGACCTGTATCCCATCCTGGGCGCCGCGTTCTACGAAGTGTCCCGTGAGCTCGCGATTGCCATCGTCCGGGGCGGCGAAGGCGCTACCAAGCTGATCACGATCAACGTCACTCATGCCGCGGCGGACGCTGACGCCATGCGCGTGGCCAAGACCATCGCCAATTCGCCTCTGGTAAAAACCGCGGTGCACGGCGCGGACCCGAATTGGGGACGGATCGTCGCCGCGGCGGGACGCTCGGGCGTGCTGTTCGACGTGTCCAGGGCCACCGTGCACGTCGGCGGGACGCTGCTCTTCGAACATGGGCTGCCGCACGACGACGCGGCGCCGCTGGCGGCGGAGCACCTGAGGGGCGCGGAGGTGCGCATCGACGTCGACCTCGGCACCGCGGGCGGCGCGGACGCCACGGTGTGGACGTGCGACCTCAGCGCCGAGTACGTCCGTATCAACGGCGAGTACCGCTCGTAGTCCGGAAACACCGATGGCGGCCCAAAAGGACTTCCTCTCGATCCTCGATCTCGACCACGCCCGCCTCGACGATCTGCTCGCGCTGGCGCGCCGGATGAAGGCCGACCGCGCGAAGGGACCGAATGCCCCGACCGCCACGGCCCTGAGCAGCCTGCACATCGCCCTGCTGTTCGAGAAGCCCTCCCTGCGGACGCGGTCGACGTTCGAGATCGCGATCCGGGAGCTCGGCGCCGACACGCTGCACCTGCCCTCGCACTTTGCGGAAGGCGTGCGCGAGCCGCTCGAGGACGTGGCGCGGAATCTCGAACGCTGGGTCCGCGGGCTGGTCATCCGCACCTACGGGCAGGAGAAAGCGCAGCGGCTGGCGAGCGCCGGCCAGGAACTCACGGTGGTGAACGCCCTGACCGACGAGGAGCACCCCTGCCAGGCGCTGGCCGACGTCCTGACGATGCAGGAACGCTGGGGCACAACCGCCGCCGGCCGTACCGTGGCCTACGTGGGTGACGGCAACAACGTGGCGACCTCCCTGATGCAGGCGTCGCTGATGATGGGCGTGCACGTGCGCATCGGCGCCCCGCGCGGATATCAGCTCGCCGACGCGGCCGTGCAGCAGGCCGCGGCGCGGGCGCGCCACGGCGCCACGGTTCAGATACTGGAGGATCCGCAGGATGCCGCGCGCGGCGCCGACGCCGTGTATACGGACGTGTGGGCCTCGATGGGCGAAGAGCACGAAGCCGAAGAACGAAAGCGGATCTTCGCGCCGTACCAGGTGAACCAGGCCCTGATGGCCGCGGCCGCTCCCAAGGCGCTCTTCATGCACTGCCTGCCCGCCCACCGCGGCGAGGAAGTGACCGGCGACGTGATCGAGTCGTCGGCGTCCGTGGTCTTCGACCAGGCCGAGAACCGCCTGCACACCCAGAAGGCGCTGCTCCACATGCTGCTGGCCGGCCGTTAGCAGCGACGGCCGCGCCGGGCCGGTCGTCGGCGCCGCCGCAGCATGCCTGCCTTCATCCCTTGGGATCGGCGTTGGCGCACTTTTCTGCCATAACCCCCACTAAAGTCTCATAGTCGCGCCACCGCGCAACTAAGTTCAGCAATAACCGGAACAGCTCTGCCTTTACTAATCCTTGTCTAGTGAGACTTGAGAGTTTTGCGCCAGTTTCTCTCCATTGCACTAGTACCGCTGAGATGGTACCGCTCTTGCGCTGATCAGCTGTGAAGGGTTGGTGGCGCGTGCGTTTGCGGCGCCTGCTGACCTGGGGAAAAGGCCATGCGCCAATTCGTGCGAGGAGAGACAAACAGTATGAACAATGCACTCAGGGGAATCCTGGCCGTCGCGGTGGTCGCGGCCATGGGAAGCGAGGCCAACGCGGCTTCAATCACGATCAACGCCAATCCGGGTACGTTGTACGCCACGACTGCCTTGTCGAGCTTCGAGACGAGTGGCGCGGACATGGTGGGCATGCAAGTTCGCGCCGTCATCGCCGGCCAGTCCTACAACGGCGTGTGGACCCAGCAAGATGGCGGGTTTCTCGGCGGGTTCGCGGATGGTGGCTATGTAATGTGGGACACGACCGGCGGCGACCCGTCGCTCGCGATCGCGGGGCAGTTCTTCGGCACCTCGGATACGTTCTTTGACCAGTGGCAGCTCAATGTGACCGCCGGTGACACGCTTCAGGACCTCTATTTCTTCGGCGCGCCGGGACGCACGGTGTTCGATCGGACGAATCCCAGCACCGGGACGCCGGGATCTGACCAGGGAATGGATTTCTCAGGATTCTGCACGGTCTCCGGCGGCGGTTGCAGCACTTCGAGCCCCTCTGGGAACATCGTCGCCACGTATTCCGACCTGTTGAGGATCGGGAGCGCGGCGCCTGTCGGCGACCTGTACGTCAGTCTGCACCTGGACTTCAAGGGCGTGACCGGCGGCGGCCTGGCAGCAAACGACTATCGGTTCAACCTCGACACCGACAACGCCGCAGTTGGCGCGGTCATCCTCCCGGTGGACGTGCCGGAACCGACGTCGATGGCCCTGTTGGGCGCCGCGGTGCTGTTCGGCCTGTCGCGCCGTCTCCGTCGCCGGGCGTAACGACTCGTTCCGCGGCTCTGCTGGATCAGCAGGACTTCGCCGTCGCCGATGCTTCTCCCGGAAGTGTCGGCGGCGGCGTCTTGTTTGAACTACCGAAGTAGAATGCCTCCCCGATGCAGCCGTGGCTGGCACACTACGACTCGGACGTCCAGCCGTCGCTGGCACCGTATCCGGATACGACGCTCCTCGACTACCTGAGTCGGCTGGCACGGGAGCACGGCGCGAAGGCCGCGCTGCTCTTCAAAGGGACGTCGGTCTCTTACGAACGTCTCGAAACCGAGAGCAACGCGTTTGCGGCGGCGCTCGTGGCCGAAGGCGTCAAGCCGGGCGATCGCGTGGCGCTCGTCCTGCCCAACTGCCCGCAGTTCTTCGTCGCCGAGTTCGGGGCCTGGAAGGCGGGCGCCGTCACCGTGCCGCTGAATCCCACCTACAGCGAGCGGGAGATGCAGCAGGCGCTCGAGGCCACGCGCGCCGAGGTGGTGGTCACGCTGACCCCGTTCTACGCGCGGGTGAAGCAGGCCCAGGGCCGCACGGCCGTGCGGCTGGTCATCGCGACATCGATCAAGGAGTACCTGCCGACCACCCTGCGCATCCTGTTCACGCTGCTCAAGGAGAAGAGGGACGGCCATCGCATCACGCTGCAGACCGGTGATGTGCGCTACGGCAGCCTGCTCAAGCGGCACGCCGGCGCGCCGCGACCCGATGTCATCGTCAAGCCGGACGACCGTGCCGTCATCCTGTCGAGCGGCGGCACCACCGGCATCCCGAAGGGCGTGGTCGGCCTCCATCGGCACTACGTGGCCGCGGGCCTGCAGCTGGACCACTGGACGAAATCGGCCAAGACGCCGTGGACGGACGTCGTCATGTTGCCGCTGCCGTTGTTCCACGTGTATGGCAACCTCGGTGTACAGCCGCTGGCGTTCCTCGGCCCTCATCCCCTGTCCCTCGTGCCGAACCCGAGAGACCTCGACGACCTGCTGGCGACAATCAAGCAAGTGAAACCTGCGTTTTTCAACGGCGTGCCGACGCTGTACACCGCCATCCTGAACCATCCCAAGGTGCGGGACGGTCACGCGGATCTGCGCTCGATCCGCATCTGCTTTTCGGGAGCGGCGGCGCTGATGGCGGAGACCAAGCGCCAATTCGAAACGGCGACGGGAGCCCGCATCGTCGAAGGCTACTCGCTCACGGAAGGCATGATGGCCTGCTGCGTGAATCCCGTCCAGGGACCGAACAAGCTCGGCTCGATCGGCATGCCGCTGCCCGACGTCGAGGTGCGCATCGTCGATGCCGAGCACGGCCAGCGCACGATGGCCGCCGGTGAGACCGGAGAGATGATCATGCGGGCGCCGCAGTTCATGGCCGAATACTGGAACAACCCGGTCGAAACCGACCAGACGCTGCGCGTGCACCCGGACGGCGAGCGCTGGCTTTACACCGGCGACCTCGCTTATATGGACGAGGATGGCTACATCTTCCTGGTGGACCGGAAGAAGGACCTGATCAAGACCAGCGGCTTCCAGGTGTGGCCGCGAGAGATCGAGGAGGTACTCTCGGCACACCCGGCCGTGATGGAAGTGGGCGTCGCGGGCATCTCCGATCCGGCCAAGGGCGAGGTGGCCAAGGCCTGGGTGGTACTGAAGGCCGGCGCGAACACCAGCGAGGACGCGCTACGTGCCTATTGCAAGCAGCGCCTCGCGCCCTACAAAGTGCCCGCGGCAGTAGAGTTCAGGAAGGAACTGCCCAAGACCATGGTGGGTAAGATCCTGCGGCGGGTCCTCGCGGAAGAACGGTCTTCCCGCCAGGAACCGGCGTAGTGATTACCCCACATCAGGTTCCACAGCTCTGTGCCGCAGATAGTGAAGAGGTCGCCGGCTCCACTTCGCCAGATGTAGAATGTGCCCTCCCTCGAAACATGCGGAGGAAAACAATGAACCGTCTCAAGACATGTCTGCTGGTGAGCGCGTTGATGTTCAGCACGACAGCGCATGCTGCAATCATCTCCTTCAACACCGATCCGTTTGCAGGAACGAACGCTTCCGATCCGGGGCGCCAGATCGTCGGCGCACCCGGTACGCCGATCACCTTCGACATCAGCTCGGATGTGTTCGCGTTCAGCTCCGACGTGTTCGGCGTCAAATCGCTTCAGTTCATCAATGCCCTGAGCGCCAACTTGCCGGCCACTGGTTACAACGTCGTGGTGCTTCAGGACGGTGCTCCGTTGGCCGCACCTGTTGCAGCGGACCGAATCGCTGCCCAACTCACGACATCTGGTCCTGGGTTCTTCATCTACTTCAACACCGGCCTCGACCTGCCGCGGCTGGTCTATTCCAGGGATCTCGGCGACAACACGGCGGACCTCGCCATTCTCGCGCGGCTGACAAATCTAAACGGGCCGACAGGGTTTGCACGGCTGCCGACGATCACCGCCGCCAACTTTGCGGTACCTGAACCCGCGACCCTGCTGCTGATGTCGACGGCGGCGCTCGCGCTGGGTTTGCGGCGGCGCAGCCGCGTTCAGCGCCAGTGATTTCCTGCGGCGCCACGGTGAAGCCGCGCTCCATCTAATCTGGTATCACCTCGGCCGTGCTGGCGCTCACCTCGAGCGCCAGCACAAGTTCGCCCTCCCGTTATCACCCACCAATCCAAGGACGACGTCCCGCACCGGATGCTCGAAGGGACTCAGCCTCTTGAGACGCCCTAACGGCTCAGGTGTGAAGCTGTAACAGCTCAGGTCTAGTTCTTCGGCTCGTTAGCAAACGTTAGCCTTTCAGCCCTGACGTTTCGGGTCCGTACCCCTATCATCTGGAGCTGCGCCGTAACTCCCGGACGCTGCCTGATCAGTTAGAATGCCGCCGGTCGCGCGAAGCAAACGAACAGACAGCCAGAAAGACCCAGAGAGATGACGTCTGGTGACGGCCCTAATCTGACAGTGCTGTTCAGTCGCCTCCGCGACGGGGACGGCGAGGCGCTGGGCGAAATCATGGGCGCGCTGTACGGCGAGTTGCACGCACTGGCGGCCCGTCGCATGCGTGCCGAAGCGCAACGGCATACGCTGCAGCCAACCGCGCTCGTCAACGAAGCCTACCTTCGCTTGATGCACGGACCCGACGTCATCAACAACCGGCAGCACTTCTTCGCACTGGCGGCCACGGCGATGCGCCGCGTGCTCGTGGATTACGCTCGCCAGCGTCGCGCCGAAAAGCGCGGCGGCGATCGCCAACGCATCACGCTGGAGTTCGTGCCCGGCGTCGAGCCGGTGGACATCGACGTGCTGGCGCTCGACGAAGCCTTGTCCTCGCTCGCCGTGCTCGACCCGCGCGCGGCCCGGGTCGTGGAGCTGCGATTCTTCGGCGGTCACACCGACAAAGAGGTGTGCGAGATCCTCGACGAGAACCTGCCGCGGGTGCGTCGCGACTGGACCTTCGCGCGATCGTGGCTGAAGACCCACCTCGCTCCGGTATCGCCGGCGTGACTGCCGAGGAATTCGCCCGCATCCGCAGTCTCTTCGACCAGGCCATGGAGCTGGCGCCGGGGCAGCGCCGCGCCTTCGTCGACGGACACGCGCCGGTCGGCGATCCCGTGCACAGCCAACTTCTGGCGATGGTGGAAGTGGGCGACGACAGCGCTTTCCTGGTCAACGCGTTCACCGCCGGGCTACTCGAGACGATGGCGCCGGCCGATCCCAACCAGCCGTCGCAGATCGGTGCCTACAAGATTCTGCGAGTGCTCGGCCGCGGCGGCATGGGTGTCGTCTACCTGGCCCTCCGCAACGACGATGTGTTTCACAAGGTGGTCGCCCTCAAGGTGATCGGCGCGCCGGCGCAGTCACCGGATGCCGGGCTGGTCGAGCGATTCCGGCAGGAGCGGCAGATCCTCGCCGGCCTCGATCATCCGAACATCGCGCGCATCCTCGACGGCGGCAGCACCGAGGACGGCCGGCCGTTTTACGCGATGGAGTACGTGGCCGGTTCGCCGATCGACGAGTACTGCGCCCGAATGCAGCCCGACGTGCCGACGCGCGTGCGGATGATGACGCAGGCCTGCGATGCCATCGAGTACCTGCATGCGCATGCAATCACGCATCGCGACGTCAAGCCGCACAACATCCTCGTGACGCTCGACGGCCGCGTCAAGCTCGTCGACTTCGGCATCGCGAAGGTCGAAACCGCGGGCGGCGTGCTGCGGTCGCCGTCGTCCAGCGGCCGGCCGACGTTGATCATGACGCCCGGCTACGCCAGCCCCGAGCAGTTGGCCGGCGATGCTTCGGGCAAGAGCGGCGACATCTATTCCCTCGCCGTCGTTCTCTATCAACTCCTGACGGGCCGCCTGCCCTTCGTCGACTCCACCGGGCACCTCGACCTGGCCGCCCAGCTGAAAGGCACCCCACCCGATCCGCCCAGCCGTGAGCTGACCAAGGGGCCGAGGCCGGCGGCGCGGACCACCGAGATCCGCAAGTTGAGCTACGCCGATCTCGATCGTGTGGTGCTGACGGCGCTCCAGCGCGATCCCTTGCAGCGCTACGCCACCGTGCAGCTCTTCGCCGAGGATCTGCGCCGGTGCCTGGATGGACGCCCGATCGTGGCGCATCCGAAGACCGTCGGCTACACCGCGCGCAGGCTCGTGTCGCGACATCCCGTGGTTGCCGCGGTCGTGGCCCTGGCGGCCATCGCAACAGTCGCCAGCGGCCGCATGGTCTTCGACGCGCGCATGGAGCAGGTGGCGTTGCAGGCGCGAGAGGACGAACTCGAACGCTTCGTCAACGTGCTCAAAGGGAAAATCGACCGCTGGCCCGAGCAGACGGTCGCGGCTGCCGAACGGGTGGCAGACGTGCAGGCCGCCAACCGCATGCTCGCGTCGGACGTCGTGCAAACCTTGTCCGCTCGCGCCCCCGATCCGGTACGAGTGAAGCGGGTCATCGCCAACCTGAGCGGCGTGCTCGAGCGGGCCGACAACGTGTCGCGCGACCAGCCGCCGATTCGCAAGGAGATCGCCCTGGCGTTCCGCCGGATCGGCGACTTCGAGAAGAACGCACGAGCGACGCAGCTGACCGACAAGGCCGGGGCGGCGCTCTCTTATCGGCGTGCCGCGGCCATTGCCGTCGACATTCGTGGCGCCGAAACCTCGTGGGCGGATCAGCAGCTGGCCGAGCTGAATGGCCTGCTCAGCGGCCTTGGTGCCCGCCGGTTGGACGTGGTCGTTCCGGTCGAGGCCGTCGCCGAGACCCCCCAGCCGCCCGCGAGCGCGCCGCCCAGGTCGGCCGTGACGGTGGCCGCTCCCGTGCCCGCGCCCGCGACGGCCGTGGACCAAGCGGCGCTGCTCGAACTGACGCGGCGGCTGCGGACGTCTGCCGGCGATGCCGAGCGCGCTCACCGCAATGTCGAGCTCCTGCGCCAATCGCTGGCAGGCCAGGGCCAGACCCTGCGCACCGACGTCGATTCGACGATGTCGGAGGTTGATCGGCTGATCGAGGACGCGAAGAGTGCGCTCGAGGGCAACGATCTGGCTACAGCCGAGGACTATCTCAGACGGGTGCAGTTCCAGCTGCGGAAAGTCCTTCAGGCGGTCGGGGGATAGCAAGGGCGTACCTGGTCATCAGTCACTGATCAGAAGGGGACCCGAACGACGCTTTTCCGGACGAGTGTGACTTGGGAGGTATGAAGATGAGACCAGTTCCGACGACCAGCAACGTGAGTGGACTCCTGCGGCGCACGTCGCGGCCGCGGCGACGGCTGTCGAGCGCCACCCTGACGGCGGGCCTGCTGGCCTGTGCCCTCGCCGGGAAAG
>JADMIO010835463.1_pt1 | contig 13809 bp, 11 predicted proteins | sample 8958161 | NCBI WGS metagenome assembly JADMIO01 (sample SAMN16585339, study PRJNA669376) | soil metagenome | isolation source: Crop rotation soil | place: USA: Cullars Rotation, Alabama | collected 2011 | reverse complement strand
CTTTCCCGCCACGCCGGAGGGCGCGCGCCTGCTGGCCGCCCGGCCTGGCGATCCCGTGTCGTTCGCCGCGTCGCTGGCGCCCATCCGCCCGCGCGACGCCGTGGGTGGATTCCCGATCCTCGTCGTCGACAGCGCGGTCGTTCCGAACCTCGCGTCCGTTGCCAGCGCGGGACTTGGCCTCACGCGCCATCCGAGGACCGCCGTCGGCGTCGCGGCGGGGGGCAGGCGCCTGCTGCTCGTGGTCGTCGACGGCCGTCGCCTTCCCCGGAGCGACGGCATGACGCTGGCGGAGCTCGCCGACCTCTTTCTGCGCCTCGGCGCCACTCGTGCGATCAATCTCGACGGCGGCGGATCGAGCGAGATGGTGATCAACCGCGGCGGCGTCATGGGCATCGCGAACCAGCCCTCGGACGTCATCGAGCGCCCGGTCGCGAACGCGCTCGCGCTGGTGCAGCGGTGCCGATGACGCGACACCTTGACGCGGCCGTTCGCGCGGTGGGGAGTTTCATGGCAACCACGGAGACGCCATGACACACGTGCCATTCACGGGCAACTACCAGGACCTGTCCTCGAACCGCGGCTTCCAGTTCAAGTTTTTCTGCGAGAAGTGCGGCAACGGCTACATGTCGAGCTTCCAGACGAACACGCTCGGCGCGGCATCGGCCGCAGCGAGCGCCGTCTCGAGCCTGCTCGGCGGAATCTTCGGGAGGGCCGCGCAGACGGCGGACCAGCTCCAGCAGATGGTCGCGGGCCCGCAGCACGACGCGGCGCTGAAGAAGGCCGTCGAGGAGATCAGCCCCACCTTCAAGCAGTGCTCGCGCTGCGGCCAGTGGGTGTGCGAGCCCATCTGCTGGAACAAGAAGGCCGGGCTGTGCGAATCCTGCGCGCCCGACCTCGATGAGGAGATCGCGTCGGCGCAGGCGCAGGCGGCGCGGGCCCAGGTGATCGAGAAGGCCGCGCAGGTCGACTTCGTCGGGCAGCGCGACCTGTCGAAGGTGACCGCGGCCCAGTGCACGAAGTGCGGCGCGAAGACCGGCGGCGCGAAGTTCTGCCCCGAGTGCGGCACGCCCACGGCGACAAAGAAGAAGTGCGGGTCGTGCGGCGCCGAGGCTGAGGGAACGCCGAAGTTCTGCCCCGAGTGCGGCAAGCCGTACGGATGACGGGCGGCCCCAAGGGCGAATAGGGGCGGCCACAGGGGCCGCCCCTACGAAAGATCTGATGGAACGATAGTTTTCAGAATGCGTCGTCTACTCCCGCTGCTGCTGATCATTACCGCCTGCTCCAGCCGTAGTCCGCGGTCCGATTACGCGCCATCCGCCTCGTGGGCGTTCGCCGCCCCGGATTCGGCGGTGACCGGCGCGCACGCGATGGTCGCCACGGAGCACCCGCTGTCGAGCCAGGTCGGTGCCGACATCATGCGGCGCGGCGGCAACGCGATCGACGCCGCCGTCGCGGTCAGCTTCGCGCACCTCGTCGTCAATCCGCGCGCCGGCAACATCGGCGGCGGCGGCTTCCTCCTCTACCGCACGGCCGACGGCGCGATGTACGCGCTCGACTACCGCGAAAAGGCGCCGGCCGCCGCGACGCGCGACATGTTCCTCGACAGCGCCGGCAACCTCACCACCGCGTCATCGGTGGGCGCGAAGGCCGCGGGCGTGCCCGGGTCGGTCGCGGGTCTGTGGGCGATGCACCAGCGTTTCGGCCACCTGCCCTGGAAGGACCTCGTGGCGCCCGCGATCGCGCTGGCGCGTGACGGCCACGTCGTGGACAGCACGCGCGCGGAGTTCATCGCCAACGCGCGGCGCCTCGCGCGCTTCCCGGGATCCGCCGCGATCTTCCTCCCCGGCGGTCACCCGCTCGCCGCGGGCACGATGTGGCGGCAGCCCGATCTCGCGCGCACGCTCCAGCTGATCGCCGACTCCGGCGCCAACGGGTTCTATCGCGGCCGCACGGCGGACCTCATCGTCGCGGAGATGCAGCGCGGCGGCGGCATCATCACGCGCGCCGACCTCGCGGCCTACCAGCCGGCGTGGCGCGAGCCGATCCGGGTGAACTACCGCGGCTGGACCGTCTACTCGATGCCGCCGAGCTCCAGCGGCGGCGTCACGATGGCGCTCACGCTCAACATCCTCGAGGGCTGGCGCAACCTTCCGCCATCCGGAAGCGCCCAGCTGCTGCACATCGAGACCGAGGCGATGCGCCGCGCCTTCACCGACCGCAACCGCTACCTGGGCGACCCGGATTTCGTGCGGATGCCGCTTCCGCAGCTGCTCAGCAAGGAGTACGCGGCCACGCTGCGCCGCCAGATCGACCTCCGCCACGCGACGCCGAGCAGCGAGATGCCGCCGATCGTCGAGGGGACGGAGACGACGCACTACTCCATCGTGGACACCGCCGGCAACGCGGTCGCGATGACCACGACCCTGAACGACTCGTTCGGCAACGCGGTCACGGTGACGGGCGCGGGCTTCCTGCTCAACGACGAGATGGACGACTTCGCGGCCAAGCCCGGCGCGCCCAACGATTACGGCCTGATCCAGGGCGAGCAGAACGCCATCGCCCCGAACAAGCGCATGCTCTCGGCCATGACGCCGGCGATCGTGCTGAATCCGGCCGGCCGGCTCGAGCTGGTGGTGGGGGCGCCGGGCGGACCGCGCATCATCAGCGCGGTGACGCAGGTGATCTCGAACATCATCGACCATCACATGAGCCTCACCGAGGCGGTGCGCGCGCCGCGCATCCATCACCAGGCGCTGCCCGACTCGATCCGGTGGGAGAACAACGGCATCAGCGCGGACGCGCGGCGGGAGCTGGAAGCGATGGGCCACCACTTCTACGCGCATCCCGCGGGCAACCGCGGCTGCGATACCCGGCCGCCGTATGCGGCCGCCAGCTGCAACAACGCGGTGATCGAGGCGGTGCGCGTCACGGAGCGCGGCCTCGAGGGCTACACGGATCCACGCATTCCTTCGAGGGCGGCCGGATGGTAAAACATTTCGTTGGGGCGGCCCCCGTGGCCGCCCTTGTCGGGGCGACCCTCGTGATCGCTCTCCCCGCGCGCGCGCAGATCCCCGACACCTGGCGCTACCGCAACGTGACGCCCGCCGTCGTCGGGGCGCACGCCATGGTCGCCGCGGATCATCCGATCTCGGCACAGGTCGGCGCCGACATCATGAAGCGCGGCGGCAACGCGATCGACGCCGTCGTCGCCGTCGCCTTCGCGCACGCGGTCGTCCAGCCCTCCGCCGGCAACATCGGCGGCGGCGGCTTCCTGGTCTATCGCCAGCGCGACGGGCGCGCGTACGCGCTCGATTTCCGCGAGCGGGCACCCGGTGCCGCGAACCGCGACATGTTCCTCAACGCCGCTGGCGACGTCACCACCGACGCCTGGATCGGCGGCAAGGCCGTGGGCGTGCCCGGCTCCGTCGCGGGGCTGTGGGCCATGCACCAGCGATTCGGGAAGCTCCGCTGGCGTGACGTGCTCGCGCCGGCGATCGCCCTCGCGCGCGACGGCCACGTGCTCGATTCCACGCGGGCGCGCTCCCTCGCGAACAGCCAGCAGCGTTTCCAGCGCTTCGGCGCCACCATGCGGTACTGGGTGCGGCAGGACCGGAACTGGCACGTCGGGGACACGCTGCGGCAGCCGGACCTCGCGCGCACGCTCCAGCTCATCGCCGATTCCGGCCGGGCCGGCTTCTATCGCGGCCGCACGGCCGAGCTGATCGTCGCCGAGGCGCGCCGCACCGGCGGCGTGATATCGCTGCACGATCTCGATGACTACCAGCCGGCGTGGCGCGAGCCCGTGCGCGGGACGTACCGGGGCCACCGCATCATCTCGATGCCGCCGGTGTCGAGCGGCGGCGTCACCCTCATCCAGGCGCTGAACATCCTGGCGGGCTTCACGCTCCCGCCGTACGGGACCGCCGCGGAGCGGCATCTCGTCATCGAGGCGGAGCGGCGCGCCTTCGCGGACCGCAACCGCCTCCTCGGCGACCCGGCCTTCGTGCGGAATCCGATCGCCCGCCTGACGAGTCTCGCCTACGCGGCGCAGCAGCGGCACAGCATCGACACCGCGCGCGCGACGCCGACGGCCGCGCTGCCGCTGCACGAGGGGTCGAACACGACGCACTACTCGGTGGTGGACCAGTTCGGCAACGCGGCGGCCCTCACCACCACGCTCAACAACGGCTACGGGTCGCGGGTCGTCGTCGAGGGCGGCGGATTCTTCCTCAACGACGAGATGGACGACTTCACCGCCAAGCCCGGTGACGTGAACACGATGGGCCTCCAGCAGGAAGGCGAGGCCAATACGATCGCCCCGGGCAAGCGCATGCTGTCGTCGATGACGCCCACCATCGTGCTCGACGCGCGGGGCCGGCTCGAGATGGTGCTGGGCGCCGAAGGCGGCGCCTGGATCATTTCGTCGGTGATCGGCGTGATCTCGAACGTCATCGACCACCACATGAGCCTGGCGGAAGCGGTGTACGCGCCGCGGACCCACCACAATGCGATGCCGGATTCAGTGGGCACCGAGCAGAATGCGCTGATGCCGGCCGTGCGCGCGCAGCTCGAGGCGATGGGGCATCACTTCGAGGCCAATAGCGGCTACAACGCGACCGTCAGCGCCATCCGGGTCACGCGCAACGGTCTCGAGGGCGTCACCGATCCGAGGACGCCCAGCCGGGCCGCCGGTTTCTGAAGACGAATTCGCAGGGGCGGGGCTTGCCCCGCCCTTGAGCGAACCATCCGGGCGGGCCAAGGCCCGCCCCTGCAAGGAGCGCTTGTGAGAAAGCTGCTGTTCGCATTGCTCGCCATCGCCACGCCGCTCGCCGCGCAGCAGCGCCGCGCGCTCACGCTGCCGGAGTTCCTCACGCTCGAGCGGCCGAGCGAGCCGGCGATCTCGCCCGACGGGCGCTGGATCGCGTACACGGTGACCACGACCGATCTCCAGGCCAACCGGCGGCGGACGGACCTCTGGTTAGGCGCCGCCTCCGGCACGCCCGCGCCGCGCCGCATCTCGAGCGACACCACCGGCGGGCGCAGCGCGAAGTGGAGTCCCGACGGCACGCAGCTCGCGTACATCAGCTCCCGCGGCGGCGCGCCCCAGATCATGATCTGGTCGCCGGCGCGCGGGACGCGGCGCAACGTCACGACGATCTCCACGGGCGCCGACGGCGTCATGTGGTCCCCCGACGGCCGCATGCTGGCGTTCGCCTCCGAGGTGTATCCCGCCTGCTCCGACGATGAGTGCAGCAAGGCGCGCGCCGCCGAGGACGAGCACCGGCCCAGCCGGGCGCGTGTCTACGACGGCCTGCTCTATCGCCACTGGACGCAGTACGAAGACGGCCTCCGCAGCCACGTCTTCGTCGTGAACGCCGACGGCCGCACGCCCGCGCGCGACCTGATGGCCGGCAAGGACTACGACTCCCCGGTGCCGCCGTTCGGCGGCTCGGAGCAGTACACCTTCAGCGCTGACAGCCGCACCATCGCCTTCACGACGAAGCTCGCCTCGCGCGACCAGGCGTGGACGACGAACCTCGACATCTACACGGTGCCCGTCACGGGCGGCGAGCCGACGCTCGTCACCACCGGCATGAACGGCGCCGAATCCACGCCGCTGTTCACGAAGGACGGCCGCTACCTCGCGTTCCTCTCGCAGGAGCGCCCGAACTTCGAGAGCGACCGCTGGCGGCTCATGGTGAAGGACCTGCGCTCGGGCGAGGTGCGCGAGGTCACGCGCAACTGGGACTTCAACATCCTCGAGTACGCGTTCCTCCCGGGCGGCAACGACCTCGTCGCGTTCGCCGAGAAACGGCAGCGGCACGTCGGCCTGCACATCGTGTTCGCGACGGGCGACGTGCACGTTATCCTGCCCGGCATGGACCCTTCCGGCCTCTCGGTGGCGTCCGGCACCACCGGCCCCGAAATGGCGATGGTCAGCGACGCGGTGGACCAGCCGCCGCAGGTCTATTCCTGGTCGATCTCGCACGACAACCCGCACCCGCCGGTCGCGATCACGCACCTGAACGCCGACCTCCTGGCGCAGGTGTCGATGAACCCGGCGCGCGAGTTCGGCTGGCGCGGCGCCAACGGCGACAGCGTGTTCGGCCTGCTGCTCACGCCCCCGAACTTCGATCCGTCGCGGCGGTATCCCGTCGTCGTCCTGATCCACGGCGGCCCGCAAGGCGCCTGGCTCGACGGCTTCGGGTCGCGGTGGGCGCCGCAGATGTTCGCCGCGCCGGGCTACGTGGTCGCGATGCTGAACCCGCGCGGCTCGACCGGCTTCGGCCAGCGCTTCACCGACGAGATCTCGCGCGACTGGGGCGGCAAGGTCTACGAGGACATCATGAAGGGCGTGGACGCCGTCGCGTCGCTTCCGTACGTGGACTCGACGCGGATGGCGGCGGCTGGCGGCTCGTACGGCGGCTACATGACGAACTGGCTGAACGGCCATACCGACCGCTTCAAGGCGCTGATCACGCACGCCGGCGTCTTCAACCTCGAGGCGATGGCCGGCGCGACCGAGGAGCTCTGGTTCACCGACTGGGAGTTCGGCGGGCCGTACTGGCAGAACCGCCAGGATTACGAGCGCTGGTCGCCGCACCGCTTCGCGCAGAACTTCCACACGCCGACGCTGGTGATCCACGGCGCGCTCGACTACCGCGTCCCCGAGACCGAGGGGATGCAGATGTTCACGACCCTCCAGCGCCAGAATGTCCCGTCGCGGTTCCTCTACTTCCCCGACGAGGGCCACTGGATCGGCAAGCCGCAGAACCAGGTGGTGTGGTGGACGAACGTGCACGAATGGCTCGCCCGCTACCTGATGCGGCCATCGAGCTGATCGTGCGGCGTGAGGCGTGTGGCGTGAGACGGCCCGGCCTTTCCGCCGCACGCCGTACGCCATACGCCGTACAAATTCCATGAATCTCCTCCGCTCGTTATCGCCCTACTTCCGGCGCTACCGCACCCAGGTAGCGCTCGGGCTTTTGTGCGTGGTGCTGGGCAACCTGTTCCAGCTGATCGGGCCGCAGCTCCTCAAGCGCGGCATCGACGCGCTCGCGGCCGGACGGCCGATGGACGTCGTCATCCGGCTCGCCCTGCTGCTGGTCGTGGTCGCCCTGGGCACCGGCACGTCGCGCTTCTTCATGCGCAACCTGATGAACGGCGTCAGCCGCCGCGTCGAGACAGACCTGCGCGCCGACCTGTACGAGCACCTGGAGCGCCTGGAGCCCGCGTTCTACTGGCGCCACCCCACCGGCGACCTCATGGCGCTCGCCACCAACGACCTCGGCGCCGTGCGCATGGTGGCGGGGCCCGCGATCATGTACCTCGTCGAGACCATGACGCGCCTCGCGATGGCCATTCCGCTGATGGGGCACATCGACTGGCGCCTCACGGCGATGGGCCTCGTCCCGATGTTCGGCGTGCCCGCGGCCATCGTGGTACTCGGCCCCGCGCTGGAGAAGCGTTTCGGCGACGTGCAGGCGCACTTCGCGACGCTCACGACGTTCGTGCACGAGAACCTCTCCGGCATGCGCGTCGTGCGCGCCTACCGGCAGGAAGGCGCGCAGACGGGGCGCTTCCAGGCGCTCTCCGAGGAGTACCGGCGGCGCAACATGCGGCTCGCGGCGGCCTACGGGGCGCTGTTCCCGCTCGTGGGCCTGATCGGCGGCCTCGGCGGGGTCATCACGCTGTGGTACGGCAGCGCGCTGGTGATCCGCGGCACCGTCTCGTTAGGCAGCTTCGTGGCGTTCGCCACCTATCTCACGCTGCTGATCTGGCCGATGATCGCCCTGGGCTGGGTGATCAACCTCTTCCAGCGCGGCGCCGCGTCCATGAAGCGGATCCGGGCGATCCTGGACACGCAGCCGACCATCGCGGATCCTGCCAGTCCGCCTCACGCCGCACGCCTCACGCCGCACGAGTCGTTGTCCCTGGAATTCCGCGATGTGTGGTTTCGTTACCCGGTCGCGAAGCAGGAAGCGGGCGAGAAAGAAGAGAAGGACCGGGGCTGGGCGCTCGAGGGCATCACCTTCAAGGCGCCGGCGGGCGCGTGGGTCGCCGTCGTCGGCGCGACCGGCTCCGGCAAGAGCACGCTGGTCGAGCTGATCCCGCGCCTGTCGGATCCCGACCGCGGCGACGTGCTGCTCGGGGGCGTCCCGGTGCGCGCGATGAAGCTGGCCGAGCTGCGGCGCATGGTGGGGTTCGTGCCGCAGGACACGTTCCTGTTCTCGCAGACCATCGAGGAAAACATCGGCCTCGGCGAGCTGGAGCACGCGGCCGTCGAGCGCGCTGCGACGGTCGCGCAGCTGCACGACACGGTGATGGCCTTCCCGCAGGGCTACGACACGATGCTCGGCGAGCGCGGCATCAACCTCTCCGGCGGCCAGAAGCAGCGCACGGCGATCGCGCGCGCGCTGGCCCGCGACACCGGCATCGTGGTGCTCGACGATGCGCTGAGCGCCGTGGACACGCAGACCGAGTCGGCCATCCTGCACAACCTCAAGACCGCGCTGAAGGGACGCACCGCGGTCGTCGTGTCGCACCGGATTACCGCGGTGCGCGACGCGGACCTCATCGTGGTCCTCGACGGGGGGAAGATCGTCGAGACCGGGAAGCATGCGGAGCTGTTCGAGAAGCGGGGGCGCTACTGGGAGCTCTTACGACGTCAGCAGCTCGAGGATAGTCTCACACTAACGACAGGCTAGGAAGGCGAGGAATGCCACGGAAGGCGACGGAACGCTACGGAACGTGAACGGGGCTTTTTAACATTCCGTGGCCTTCTGTAGCATCCCGTAGCGTTCCTCGCGTTCCTCGCCTGTAGTTCGTTTTTTCAGAGTCGGTTCTTCAGGAACGCCGGAGTAAGCCCCGACATGAGCCCCGCGAGCTTGGTGAAGTTTCCCGTCACGAGCAGCAGGCCGAAGAGAATCAGCAGCACGCCCGCCACGACTTCGACCGTCCGCAGGTGCTTCCGGAAATTCTTCGAGAACAGCGCAAACTTTTCGAACGCCGCGGCGGCCAGCAGGAACGGGATCGCGAGCCCGAACGAGTACGCGAGCATCAGAGGAATGCCCCGGGACAGGTCGGCGTCCGGCGACGCCGTGATGTAGAGCAGGATCGAGCCGAGAATCGGGCCGATGCACGGCGTCCACCCTGCCCCGAACGCCATCCCGGCCAGCCCCGAGCCGAGAAAGCCCAGCGGCTTGTCGCCCAGCTGGAAGCGCATTTCGCGCGAAAGAAAGCCGCTCTTCACCAGCCCTACCGTGTACAGCCCGAACAGGATGATGAGCACCCCGCCCGCGCGCTCGAGCCAGTGCTGGTAGTAGTTGAGCACCCTGCCTAACGCCGTCGCCGTGGCGCCGAGGAGGATGAAGATCAGCGAGAACCCGATGACGAACATGGTGGCGTGCACCAGCGCCAGGTGCCGCCTGGTCTGGAGCTCCGCGGAGCCGGTGATGCCGGTGATGTAGGAGAGGTAGCTGGGGACGACGGGCAGCACGCAGGGCGAGAGAAAGCTCAGCAGCCCGGCGAGGAAGGCGACGAGCATTCTTTACGGGCGGCCACGGCGGGCCGCCCCTGCACCTCTCCGGCCGTGCTTGTAGTAGCCGATGATCTTGTAGATCAGCTTCGCCACGAGGAAGTCCGGCGCCGCGAACCCCGGGATGGGCGCGAGCTCCACGACGTCCACCGCCACCACGTTCTTCTCCGCGAACACGCGGCGCAGGAGCTGGAGCGCCGGGTACCACTGGCCGCCGCCCGGCTCGGGCGTGCCGGTCGAGGGCACGAGCGACGGATCGAAGTAGTCCACGTCGATCGTCACGTACACGTCGTCGCCGAGGGCGTCGATCGCGCGGTCCTGCCAGTCATCGGTGGTCTCGAGCTCTTCGGCGAAGATCGTGGTGATCTGCTTCTTCCGCTTCTTCATCAGCGCGACTTCTTCCGTGCTGATCGCGCGGATGCCCACCTGCACGAGCTTCACGTCCTCGCAGATGCGCCGCATGACGCACGCGTGCGAGTACTGCGTGCCTTCCCAGGTGTCGCGCAGGTCGCCGTGCGCGTCGAATTGCAGCACCGAGAGGGCCTTCTTCTTCTTTGCGAGCCGCGCGACGTGCTCCTGGATCGGCGGGCTGGACAGCGAGTGCTCGCCGCCGAGCATGATCGTCAGCGTGCCGGGCTTCGCGGCCTTCGCGTACGCCTGGCGCAGCTCCTTCATCGCCTGCGCGGGGCCTTCGCCGGTGAGCGCGACCTCGGGGAGCGTGTGCACGCCGATCTCGTACTGCTCGTCGTCGAGCTCGGTGTCGTACAGCTCGATGGCCCGCGAGGCGTCGATGATCGCCTGCGGGCCGTTTTTCGTCCCGCCGAGGTACGAGACGGTCGCTTCGTACGGCACGGGCAGGATGCGGACGGCGGCCTTCTTCGGATCACTGTACTCCGGCGGCAACCCGAGAAAATTGCGGGGCGCGCTCACGACTCCGCCGCACGCCGCACGCCGTACGTCTTGCGTCGCCTGTTCAACCGTTGAACTCCACGTACACGCACGCCGCGACGACCGTCGTCCACAGGCCGTCGGGCCCGCACTCGGCCGACTGCGTGATGTTGCGCGTCTTCACGATGTCGCCCGACATGAGGTATGCCTCGCGGCGCTCGTCCCACGCCTGGTTCGGGTCGAAGGCGACGCCCAGCGTGGTCGCCAGCATCGACGCGGCCAGGTCTTCGGCATAGTCGCCCGCCAGCTGCTCCTTCTGGCCGTAGGCGTGGTGCTCGGAGATGTAGCCGTAGTGATTCGCGTCCGACGGGATCGCGAGGCCGATCGAGGCCACCACCATGCGGCTCGGCTCGTTGGTCGCCATCTCGGCCAGCACGGCGAAGACCACCTGGCCGGGGCGCAGCATCGTCACGCCCTCCTGCCGCGGCACGAGCTTGCAGTTCGGCGGGATGATCGAGCTGACGCGCACCAGGTTGTACTTCTCGATGCCCGCGTCGCGCAGCGCCATCTCGAAGCTGGTCAGCTTCTCCTTGTGCCGGCCAACGCCGCGGGTGAGGAAACCCTTGGTGGGGACGAATCGCATCGGATCGTAAGGCACGTCTCTACCTCGGGCCTGGGGGTGAAGCTGGGGGCGCGAAAGCCTCGCGCTGCTGGCACTCCGGGCAGGTCCCGAAGATTTCGAGCCGGTGATGGTGATGGCGGAAGCCGTACTCTTCCGCGATCAGCGCCTTCATGCGCTCGAGGCGCTCGTTGACGAACTCGATCACCCGGTTGCACCGGATGCAGATCAGGTGCTCGTGGTGCGACCGGCCCGGCGCGCGCTCGTAGCGCTTGAAGCCCTCGCCGAAGTCCCGCGTCGAGACCATGCCGCTCTGGCTGAGCAGGTCGAGGGTGCGATACACCGTCGCCTTGCCGACGTTCGCGCCGCGCGCGCGCAGGGTCCGCTCGATGTCGTCCGCCGAAAGGTGGCCCGGCGAGCCGAAGATCACGTCCGCGACCTGCTCCCGCTGCGCCGTCACCGGCAGGTTGTGCTCGCGCAGGTACCGCCGGAAGGACTCGAGCAGCTGCGCCGGGGCGGGCCCGGCGGGCGCCTCAGGTCGCGCCGTGCCGGTCACTTTCATCTTCCCGCGCGCCGTCGTCCTTCCACGCGGTGAGGTCCACCATTTCGGCGTCGCCGGCCTCGTCGGCCCGGTCACGCACGCCGTCGATCACGCGCGCCAGGAGGTCCGCCGGCGCATCCGCCGTTTCCGCGATCTCGACGCTGCCGGTGCCGCGCGCCTGGCCCTTCAGCTCCAGCACGTAGCGCACCCGATACACGACGTGGCGATCGCCCGCGCCTTTGCGCGCCACGACCGCCACGCCGTACTCCTTGCCATCACGCTTCACGCCGGGAAACGCCCACACCGACTCGACGTCCGCCCTCGGCATGCGCTCGGCGATGGCGTCGAGCACGCGCGCGATGCCATCACCATACACCGCCGGATCCGCGGGCCGCGGCGGCGGCGCAGAAAGGTCGTTCATTGTGGGCATGATAATACTCTGAAACACCGTCTATCTACAGGGGAGGGCCGACGATGGCGTCCTGGAACGGGCCGTCAGAGTCCGGCTCCCGCGAACGTTCCTCTAGTGCGGCATGCTCCGCCGCCTGAACGTCATCCCGGAGGACTTCATGAACCGTTTTTGTCGGCGCTTCGCACTGCTGCTCTTCCCGATCCCGCTGCTGGCAGGCTGCGGAGATTTTGTCGCCCCGGAGCTCGCCGGCCAGTGGGGCGGCGAAAACCTGGAAGTGCGCTTCAAGGCAGGCGTCACGCAGATCGCGCTGCCCTGCGGCGGGATCGGGACGCTCGAGGGGGACATCCACCTGTCCGGCGCGGGGGCGTTCTCGAAGGAGGGCAGGATCTCCTTCACCGGATGGCCCGTCACCTATTCCTACGAAGGCCGCATCAGCGGCACGATCGCGGGGAGCACGATGTCGGTGCTCATCGAGAATCTCGAGCTGGACGTCGATTACCACCCGCCGGCCATCATGGTCCGGCGCGGGCAGAGCGGCACGTTCACCGTGCTGTGCGCGGCGGCCGCGGCGCCGCGGTGAGAACAAGGCGACCACAGGGGTCGCCCTACAACAGCGCGACGGGGTCGCGGTCGATGACCATGCGCACCGCGCCCGGCACCGGCGCGTGCGCGGCGACGTAGCCCACCAGCCGGGTGAGCCGCCCCGCGTCCTTCGTCCGTAACAGCAGGTGCCAGCGCCACCGCTGGCGCACACGCTCGATCGGGCACGGCGCGGGGCCCAGCAGCTCCGCCGCGCTCGCGGGTCGCGCGGCGAAGAGCTGGCGCAGCCAGTCCGCGAGCGCGAGCGCGGCGTCCGCCACGGCCGTCTCCTTCTCGGCACTCAGGACGACGTTCGCGATGTGCGCGTGCGGCGGATACGGCGGATCCTTGCGCTCGTGGAGCTCGCGCGCCGAAAAGCCGGCGACGTCGTGCTTCGACGCGCACGCCACGGCGGGGTGACCCGGCTGCCGCGTCTGCACCAGCACCTTGCCGCCCTTCGGCCCGCGGCCGGCGCGCCCCGCGACCTGCGTCAGCAGCTGGAAGGTGCGCTCGCCCGAGCGGAAGTCCGGCAGGTTCAGCGCGACATCCGCATCGACCACGCCCACCACGGTGACGTTCGGGAAGTCGAGTCCCTTCGCGATCATCTGCGTGCCGACGAGAATGTCCACCTTCCCCGCCCCGACCTCGTCGAGGATCCGGCTGTGCGCCCACTTGCCGCGCGTGGTGTCCACGTCCATGCGCGCGATGCGCGCCGCGGGAAATCGCGCGGTGACGTGCTCCTCGACCTGCTGCGTGCCGGCGCCGCGGAACTTCTGCGTCGCCTCGCCGCACTCGGGACACACGGCCGGCGGCGCGGCGCGATGGTCGCAGTGATGGCAGCGCAGCACCGGCGGCGCGCGATGGAAGGTCAACGCGAGCGAGCAGTTCGGGCATTCGACGACGTGCCCGCACGCGGGACACTGCACGAACGTGCTGAAGCCTCGGCGATTGAGGAGGAGCATCGCCTGTTCGCCGCGCGCGAGCGCGCCTTCGACGGCTCTATCAAGTTCCTCACTCCACGGAACAGGGCTCTCGCCTCCCCCCCTCTCCTGCCCCCTGCCACCGGCCTGTCTGAGGTCTACCACCTGGACGGGAGGAAGGGCCCTGGCGCCGACGCGCTCGGGCAGCCTGATCAATTTCACCTTGCCGCTTTCGGCGGCGGCCCACGTCTCGAGCGCGGGCGTGGCGCTGCCGAGCACGACGCGGGCGCCGGCGAGGGCGGCGCGGCGCAT
>JADMIO011606088.1_pt1 | contig 13810 bp, 11 predicted proteins | sample 8958161 | NCBI WGS metagenome assembly JADMIO01 (sample SAMN16585339, study PRJNA669376) | soil metagenome | isolation source: Crop rotation soil | place: USA: Cullars Rotation, Alabama | collected 2011 | reverse complement strand
GTGATGTGTACGGGAGGACGGTGCCGCATGACGTCAGTGTACGGGCGAGGCTTTCGCGCGTAGAGGCGCCCCGCCCCGGACCACCGCCGTCTCAGTCGAGCGCGACTCGGAACGCCCGCGTCGCGGCAGCAGGGTCGTCCGCGGCGAGGATCGCGCGGATGACGGCGACGCCGTGTGCACCCGCCGCGCGGAGCTCTGCGACCCGCTCCGGCGTGACGCCGCCGATGGCGATCAGCGGTACGTTCGCGCGTGTCGCGGCGAGCGTCACGACGCCGAGCGGCGGACCGTACGACTCTTTCGACGGCGTCGCGAAGATCGGGCCGAGGACGACGTAGTCCGCGCCGCCAGCCGCCGCGGCGGCGGCTTCTTCCGGCGCGTGCGTCGAGCGTCCGATCCACGCCTTCGGTCCGAGGAGGTGACGCGCGACCGCGGTCGGCATCGATGCGGCCCCCAGGTGTGCGCCGTCCGCCTCGGCGGCGATGGCGACGTCGACCCGATCGTTCACGAGGAGCGCGGACTCGTGATCCCAGGTGAGGGCGCGGAGCCGGCGCGCCGCCGCGAGCAGAGGACCGCCGGTCGCGCGCGGATCGCGCAGCTGGATCGCGTCGACGCCGGCCGCGAGCGCGGCGGTGATCGCGGCGAGGCGCTCGGCGACGTCGGCGGTGTCGACGACGAGCAGCAGGCGCGGCGCCCGCGTCGACGACGGAGGGGACGTAGGGGTCATCGGAGCCGGGGCACGCGCGTCACTCGATCAGGCCGGTGAGCGGGCTCGACGCGGTCGCGTAGAGCTTGCGGGCGATGCGACCCGCCTTGAACGCCTTCCGTCCCGCCTCGACGCCGAGCCGCATCGCTTCGGCCATCAAGAGCGGATCGGCGGCGCCCGCGATCGCCGTGTTCATGAGGACGGCGTCGCAGCCGAGCTCGAGCGCCGCCGCGGCGTCCGACGCCGTGCCGACGCCGGCATCGACGATCACCGGCACCTTGGCGTGCTCGAGGATGATCCGGAGATTGTAGGGGTTGCGGATCCCGAGCCCGGAGCCGATCGGCGCCGCGAGTGGCATCACGGCGGCACAACCCATCTCTTCGAGGCGCTTGCAGGTGACGGGATCGTCGGTGACGTACGGCAGCACCTGGAACCCTTCCGCGATCAGCTTCTTCGCCGCCTCGAGCGTCGCGGGGACGTCGGGAAAGAGGGTGCGCTCGTCGCCGATCACCTCGAGCTTCACGAGCGTACCGACGCCGGCATCGCGGGCGAGCCGGCAGGTGCGCACGGCGTCGTCGGCGGTGTAACAGCCCGCCGTGTTCGGGAGGATCGTGAACCGCTTCGGGTCGAGGTGATCGAGCAGGTTCGGGGCCTTTGGATCCGTGATGTTGACGCGCCGGACGGCGACGGTGACGATCTCGGCGCCCGAGATCTCGACCGCTCTCCGGGTCTCCTCGAAGTCGCGATACTTGCCGGTGCCGACGATGAGGCGCGACGTGTAGCTTTTCCCGGCGAGAACGAACGGATCGTGCACCGAATCAACCTCCTCCGACGAACTGGACGATTTCGACGCGATCGCCGGCGGTGAGCCCGTGGGACTCCCACGTCCCCCGCGGGATGACGTCCTCGTTGACCTCGACCGCGACGCGCGCCGGCACGACGCCGAGCCGCGCCAGGAGGGCCGCGACGGAGAGCGGTCCGGGGCACTCGTGCGGCTCGCCGTTCACCGTGAGTTGCATCGTGAAAAAAGCTACGCGGCCGCCCGAACCTTTACAACCTCGGCACCCTGGGTTACGAGGTCCGCTCTTCATTTTCCGACTCGCGACGACACTCCCGATGGAATCCGCACCGCAGGCGAGACCGACCGTCGCCGAAATCGACGGGCGCGCGCTCGCCGACAATTTCGCCGAGCTCGGGCGCATCGCCGGTCCTGCCGGCGTGCTGCCGGTCGTGAAGTCCGATGCCTACGGCCACGGCCTCGTCCTCGTCGGCCGCCTCCTCCGCGACGCCGGCGCCGAGCGGTTCGCCGTTGCGACCGCGGCCGAAGGTCGCGATCTCCGCGCGGCGAGCGTCCAGGGCACGATCGTCGTGCTCGGCGGCGTCTACCCGGCCGACGTCCCGACCGTCGTCGAGTCGCGGCTCGCACCGGTCGTCTGGGACGTCGAGACGGCGCGTGGCCTCGCCGCCGCCGCGCGCGGCGCGGGGCGGGTCGTGTCACTGCACGTGAAGGTCGACACGGGCATGAGCCGACTCGGCGTCGCTCCCGCGGACGCGGCGGCGCTGCTCCAGCAGCTCGCGCTGATCGACGGGATCACGGTGGAGGGCCTCCTCACGCATTTCTGCAACGCCGAGAGCATCGAGGGTCGCGAGACCGCCCGCCAGCTCGCCCGCTTCCAGGACCTCGTGCGGGCCCTCGAAACCGCGCGTCTCCGGCCGCGCTTCGTGCACGCCGCGAACAGCGCGGCGACGCTCACGGCTCCCGATACGCGCTTCGATCTCGTCCGTCCCGGCCTGGCCCTCTACGGGATCCACCCGTCGCCCGAGCTGCGCGATCGCGCGCGTCTCCGCCCGGTCATGCGATTCCTGACCCGTATCATTGCGATTCGGCAGATCCCGGTCGGGGAGGCGGTGGGCTACGGTGCGACCTTCGTCGCCGAGCGCCCGAGCGTGGTCGCGACCCTTCCGGTCGGCTACGCCGACGGCTATCCCCGCGCCCTTTCGAACAAGGCGCAGGTGGGGCTACGGGGTGGGCGTGTCCCGATTGCGGGACGCGTCTGCATGGATCAAATCATGATCGACGTCACGGACGTGCCCGGCGTCGCGATCGGGGACGAGGTCGAGCTCTGGGGCCGCGACGTGCCCGTCGAGGAAGTCGCGGCGATCGCCGGCACCATTCCGTACGAGCTGGTGACCCGCGTCGGGCCGCGCGTACCGCGCGTCGCGGCGGAGTCGTAGGAGGGAACCATGGCGAGCATCCGTCGAGCCCTCGTGAGCGTGAGCGACAAGCGCGGTCTGGAACGCCTCGCGCGCGTCCTCGCCGCCAAGGACGTCGAGATCCTCTCGACCGGCGGCACCGCGAAGGCGCTCGCCGATTGGGGTATCCGGGTGACGGCCGTCAGCGACTACACGGGCTCACCCGAGATCCTCGACGGTCGTGTGAAGACGCTCCACCCGAAGATCCACGGCGGCATCCTCGGCATCCGAGGGGAGGCGAGCCACCGCGAGCAGATGGCGAAGCACGGCATCGGCCCGATCGACATGGTGGTCGTGAACCTCTACCCGTTCGAGGAGGTGATCGCGCGGCCGAAGACCAAGTTCGCCGAGGCGATCGAGAACATCGACATCGGCGGCCCGTCGATGGTGCGCTCGGCGGCAAAGAACCACGCCGACGTGACCGTCATCGTCGATCCCGACGACTACGAGGCCGTGATCGCCGAGCTCGAAGATGGCGGCGCCGTGTCGGCCGAGACCAATCGCCGGCTTGCCGAGAAGGCCTTCGCGACGACGGCGCGCTACGACGGCGCGATCGCGGATTACCTCGCCGCCGCGACCGACACGAAGCCGTTCGGGCCGACCGCGCGCCTCGTCGGCGTGAAGGTGCAGGACCTGCGCTACGGCGAGAACCCGCACCAGCGCGCCGCGTTCTACCGTGATGCGACGCCGGTCGACGAGCCGTCGGTCACGACCGCGCGCCAGCTGCAGGGGAAGGAGCTCTCCTTCAACAACCTCGTCGACGCCAACGCCGCCCTCGAGCTCGTGAAGGAGTTCCGCGTGCCGGCGGCGGTTGCGATCAAGCACATGAACCCGTGCGGCGCGGCGATCGCGCCCGAGCTCGTCGAGGCGTTCAAGCTCGCGCGCGCGTCGGACCCGGTGTCGATCTTCGGCGGGATCGTGGCGGTGAACCGCGTCCTCGACCGCGCGACGGCCGAAGCGATGCAGGATCTCTTCCTCGAGGTCGTGATCGCGCCGCGCATCGCGCCCGCCGCGCTCGAGGTGTTCCAGACTTCGAAGAAGCTCGCGCAGGCGCGACTGCTCTCGCTCGACATGGACGAGGAGGTCGATCTCTTCGACGCCGCCCGCGACGCCTGGCGCGGACCGGCCGGGAAGACCCGCGACGTCAAGCGCGTGGTCGGCGGCTTCCTCGTGCAGGACCGCGACCTCGCCGAGGTCGACGTCACCAAGTGCGAGGTCGCGACCACGCGCGCGCCGACGGCGGACGAGCTCGCCGCGCTCGATTTCGCCTGGCGGGTCGGGAAGCACGTGAAGTCGAACGCGATCGTCCTCACGAGCCGCCACCAGGTGATCGGCGTCGGTGCCGGTCAGATGAGCCGCGTCGACTCTTGCCGGCTCGCCGTGATGCGCGCCGCCCAGGCGAAGCTCCCGACCGAGGGCACGGTCGTGGCGTCGGATGCCTTTTTTCCCTTCCGCGACGGTCCCGACGTGCTCGCGGCGGCGGGCGTGCGCGCCATCATCCAGCCGGGTGGCAGCGTCCGCGACCACGAGACGATCGCCGCCGCCAACGAGCACGGCATCGCGATGATCCTGACCGGCCAGCGCCACTTCCGGCACTAGAGGGCGGAGGCGGGCATGCGGATTCTCGTGATCGGCGGCGGCGGCCGCGAGCACGCGCTGCTCTGGAAGCTCGCGCAGAGCCCGCGAACGCCGACGCTCTTCTGCGCGCCCGGGAACGCCGGCACGGCCGAGCTCGCGGAAAGTCACGCGGTCGCGGCCGACGACGTGCCGGGATTGCTCGCGCTCGCGCGACGATTGCACATCGATCTCACCGTCGTCGGCCCGGAGCTGGCCCTCACGGCGGGCATCGTCGACGCCTTCGAGGCCGCCGGGCTCCGCATCTTCGGCCCGAACCGCGCGGCCGCGGAGCTCGAGGGCAGCAAGGCGTTCATGAAGGATCTCCTCGCGCGTCTCGGCGTGCCGACGGCCGAGCACCGGACGTTCGACGATCCCGTGGCGGCGCATGCGTACGTCGAGAAGGTCGGCGCGCCGATCGTGCTGAAGGCCGACGGGCTCGCGGCGGGGAAGGGCGTGCTCGTCTGCGACGATCTCACGACGGCGCGCGCCGGCCTCGATGAGATCATGGTGCGCCGCGCTTTCGGCGCGGCCGGGGCGCAGGTCGTGATCGAAGAGTTCCTGCCCGGCGAGGAGCTCTCCTTCATGGCGCTCACCGACGGCACGACCGTCGTGCCGCTCGCCTCGTCGCAGGACCACAAGCGGGTCGGCGACGGCGACCGCGGCCCGAACACGGGCGGCATGGGCGCGTACTCGCCGGCGCCGATCCTCACGCCCGCGCTCGAAGCCGAGGTGATGGAGACGATCATGCACCCGGTCGTGGCCGGGCTCGCGCAGGACGACATCGTCTATCGCGGCGTTCTCTACGCCGGGCTCATGGTCGCGAATGGCCGTCCGAAGGTGCTCGAGTTCAACGTGCGCTTCGGCGACCCGGAGTGCCAAGTGCTGCTGATGCGCCTGCGCTCCGATCTCGTCGACCTGATCGACGCGACGATCGACGGCCGCCTCGCCGGCTGTCGACCGGAATGGGACCCGCGGCCGTGCGCGGGTATCGTGCTCGCCGCCGAAGGGTATCCGGGCGACGTGGCCAAGGGCGACGCGATCACCGGGCTCGGCGCGACCGCGGGATCGACGGAGCGTGCCGTGTTCCATGCGGGCACCGCGCGGCGTGGCGCGGACGTCGTGACGAGCGGCGGCCGCGTGCTCACCGCGTGCGCGCTCGGCACGGATCTTCGGGCCGCGGTCGCGAACGCGTACGAGGTCGTCGCGGGCATCCGTTTCCGCGGCATGCACCATCGAAAAGACATCGGACACCGCGCGCTCTGACGCGCACCGGCTGAAGGAGGCGATCATGGCGACATCGGAGACGCCGCTCGTGGCGATTCTCATGGGAAGCGACAGCGACTGGGTCGTGATGGCGGCGGCATCGGAGCGGCTCGCGACCTTCGGCGTGCCGCACGAGGCGCATGTGCTCTCGGCGCACCGCTCGCCGGAAGAGACCGCGCGCTTCGCCCGCGAGGCCAAGCCGCGCGGGATCAAGGTCTTCATCTGCGCGGCCGGCGCGGCCGCGCATCTGGCGGGTGCGGTGTCGGCGCAGACCACGCTCCCGGTGCTCGGGGTCCCGCTCGACGCCACGGGGCTCGGTGGGCTCGACGCGTTGCTCGCGACCGTGCAGATGCCAGCCGGCATCCCGGTCGGCACGCTCGCGATCGGGAAGGCCGGCGCCGACAACGCGGCGATCCTCGCGGTGCAGATCCTGGCACTCGCCGACGCCGGCATCGCCGCCAAGCTCGACGCCCACAAGGCGTCGCTCGCGAAGGGCGTCGCCGAGAAGGACCGCAAGCTCCAGGAGACGCTGCGCGCGAAGACGTCGGCCGGGAAGTAGCCGTCGGTGAACCACGGCGAGATCGTCAGCTTTCTCTGGGGCGTCGCGGATCTCATCCGCGACACCTTCAAGCGCGGCAAGTACCAGGACGTCATCCTGCCGCTCACGGTCTTGCGGCGTCTCGACTGCGTCCTCGCTCCAACAAAAGACAAAGTCCTCGCCAAGCAAGCGGAGCTGCGCGGCAAGAAGCTCGACAATCTCGATCCGCAACTCCGGCGCGCGTCGGGCTTCGCCTTCTACAACACCTCTCGTTACGATTTCGCGAAGCTCGCCGAGGATGCGCCGCACCTCGCGGCGAACCTCCGCAACTACATCGCCGGCTTCAGCCCGAACATGCGCGAGGTCGTCGAGCGCTTCGACTTCGACAACACGATCTCGAAGCTCGATGAGGCCGGGCTCCTCTTCATGGTCTTCGAGCGCTTCAAGAACGTCGATCTCCATCCCGACAAGATCGACAACCCGACGATGGGAACGATCTTCGAGGAGCTGATCCGGAAGTTCAACGAGGCGTTGAACGAGAATCCCGGTGAGCACTTCACGCCACGCGACGTCGTGCACTTGATGGTCGATCTCATGCTGGCCGGCGACGAGGAGCGGATCCGCGGCAAGGGCATCGTCCGCACGGTCTACGATCCGTGCTGCGGCTCGGGTGGCATGCTGATGATCGCGAAGGAACACATCACGACCGGTGTGCGCCGAAATGGTGACCTCCTCCGACCTCCGATCAACGCCGACGCGGAGATTCATTTGTTTGGCCAGGAGGTGAATCCCGAGACCTGGGCGATCGCGAAGTCCGACCTCTTCATGAAGGAGCCGAAGGGCCGTGACGCCGACAACCTGGCGTTCAGCACCGTGCTCTCGAACGACCGTCACGCCGGCAAGACGTTCGACTATCTGATCGCGAACCCTCCCTACGGGAAGGACTGGAAGCGCGACGAGGACGCCGTCGATGCCGAGCACGCGCGGGGCAAGGTGGGTCGTTTCGGACCCGGCCTGCCACGCATCAGCGACGGCCAGCTCCTTTTCCTGCTGACGCTCCTGGCGCACGCCAAGGAGCCGAAGGACGGCGGCCGCTCTTCACCGGTGACGCTGGCAGCGGCGAGAGCGAGATCCGCCGCTTCGTTCTCGAGCACGATCTCCTCGAAGCCTTGATCGCGCTACCCGAGCAGCTCTTCTACAACACCGGCATCGCCACCTACGTGTGGGTCGTCACCAACCGGAAGACACCGGCGCGGAAGGGCAAGGTCCAGCTGATCGACGCCACGACGTTCTGGGTCCCGATGAAAAAAAGTCTCGGCGACAAGCGACGCGAGATCCCTTTCGCCCGCGCCGACGACATCGTGAGGATACTGACGAGCTTCCACGACGGCGAGACGCGCACGGTCGCCAAGGACGGAAAGAAGGAGGAAGTGATCGTCAGCCGCGTCTTCCCGACCACGCATTTCGGGTTCCGCAAGATCACCGTCGAACGCCCGCTTCGGCTCGCGTTCCAGGTCACCCCGGAACGCATCGCACGACTCGACGAGGAGAAAGGCTTCCAGGCCCTCGCACAGTCGAAGAAAAAAGGGGCTGCCGGTGCGAAGGAGCTGGCGGAAGGCCGGGCGTTGCAGGAGGCGACCCGGGTGCTTTTGCGTGGGCTCCCGGGCGCGCCGGTCAACGACCGTGACGCCTTCGAGCGACTGCTCGACGCCGCGGCGAAGAAGGCCGATGTGAAGCTGCCCGCTCCGGCGAGGAAGGCGATCCTCTCGGTTTGCTCCGAGCGCGACGAAGCCGCCGCCATCTGCCGCGACAAGGACGGCAAGCCCGAGCCCGATCCTGATCTCCGCGACACCGAGAGCGTCCCGCTCTCGGAGGCCGTCGAGACGTTCTTCGACCGCGAGGTCAAGCCGCACGTCCCCGACGCCTGGATCGACACCACCAAGTGCGACCCGAAGGACGGTGAGGTCGGCATGATCGGGTACGAGATCAACTTCAACCGCTACTTCTACCGCTACACTCCGCCGCGACCGTTGGAGGAGATCGAGGCCGACATTCGTGCGATCGAAACGGACATCGTGCGGATGCTGCGAGAGGTCACGGGCTCGTCGAGCTGATCGCGAGTCGCAGGCGAGCTGGAAACTTTTTGGCGGCGGCGCATTTTTCGCTTGACAGATTTTCCGTGGGACCCTGCGTGAGTGTCCGGCCTCGCCCTGAGTATGCGTTGCAACGCGCGCAAGGACTCGTAGGATCCGCTGTGACAGCCACGAGACTCGAAAGTCGTCAGCGTCGATTTCGGACCCGCACGCGCGACACCAGGGTGCCGAAAATCTCCATGGTATGAAGTCGTCATGACGAGCGTGAGCGACCTGAAGAACGTCGCCGACGACGAGCTCCTGCGACGCCTGTCGGAGTTGTTGATGCCGTCGCGGCGAGTCGAAGCCGTTCTCATTGCTCACATCGCCGAGGTGGACGACCGGAGGCTCCACGTCCGCGACGCTGGATCGATGTTCACCTATTGCACGCAGATCCTGCATCTTTCGGAGCACGAAGCGTACGCCCGGATCACCATCGCCCGTGCCTCGCGGAAGTACCCGGCCCTGCTCGAGATGCTGGGCGACGGTCGTCTTCACTTGAGCGGCATCAGCAAGCTCGTGCCGCACCTCAGCGACGCCAACTGCCCGGACCTTCTCACTCGCGCGACACACAAGACCAAGAGCGAGATCGAGGAGCTGGTCGCCGAGATCGCACCCAAGCCCGATGTTATGCCCGCGGTACGTAGGCTTCCGACGCGCGTCGACCGCGGCGAACTCGGTCCGGACCGAGTTGCAGTTCTGCAACATGCTCCCGCGGTTCTGTTCGCTCCGCCGACCCCCGCATCTGAGCTCGGTCTGGACCGAGCCCCGATCGACTCGGCGATCCCGCCACGTCCTGCTGAGCTTCCGACTCCCATGCGAGTCCCAGCGGCCGTCACGCCGCTGGCGCCCGCGCGCTACAAGGTCCAGTTCACCGCGAGCGGCGAGCTGCGTGACAAGCTCGAGCGCCTGCAGGCCCTCACGCGCGAGGATCTGGCGACGGTCATCGAGGCTGCGGTCAGCGAGAAGCTGGAGCGGATCGAAGCCAAGCGCTTCGGCCTGACGAAGTCACCACGAAAGAGTCTGGATCAGGCCGCCACCTCGCCGTCCTCGCGCTACATTCCTGCGCCGGTTCGCCGCGCAGTGCGGGAACGCGACGGCGACCAATGCACGTTCGTCAATCGAGGCGGCAGCCGGTGCGCCGAGCGTCGAGCGCTAGAGTTTCACCACCGAGACCCCTACGGGCGCGGGGGCACCCACAGCCCGGACAACGTGTGCGTGGTGTGCCGCGAGCACAACACCTATTTGGCCGAGCGCGACTACGGGAAGGAATGGATGCAGCAGTATCGACGACGTGCCGATCGAGTGTCCGAGGGTTCGCCGGAGTACGTGGTCGGCTTGCCGCGGGTGACGTTCTCGTCTCACGGGACGGCAAGGACATGCCATGTCTGAGATTCAGCCTAGTGACCTCGGCGGAAGCCAGCAACGGTTTAAGCCCTATGCATCGTACAAGGATTCCAGTGTCGAGTGGCTGGGCGAGATTCCTGGGCATTGGAAGGTGACGCGGACAAAATTCGCTGCCCGATTGCGATCGGGTCATACTCCCAGCCGGCAACATCCAGAGTACTGGCTTAACTGTACAATCCCTTGGTTTGGGCTCGCCGACGTTTGGCAGATTCGCGATGGACGCGCGGAACACGTGTCAGAGACTGCCGAGAAGATCAGCGAGCTCGGTCTTGCGAATTCTGCTGCGCGGCTTCTTCCCAAGGGTACCGTCATGCTCTCGCGCACCGCCTCGGTTGGCTTCTCCGCGGTGACGGATGTCGCTATGGCCACTACGCAAGATTTCGTGAATTGGGTCTGCGGGCCGACGCTGCGCCCTGAGTATCTGCTGTACGTGTTCCGATCGATGGGGCATGAGTTTCGTCGCCTTACGATGGGCTCGACACATCAGACCATCTACATGCCAGACGTTGGAGGCTTCTCTACGCCGCTTCCAACATTGGCTGAGCAGCACCGAATCGTCGAGTTCATTCGTGGTGAGACGGCGAAGATCGATGCGCTGGTGGCGAAGAAGGAGCGGCTGATCGAGCTCCTCCAGGAGAGGCGAGCCGCACTCATTACCCGCGCGGTCACCAAGGGCATCGACCCGACCGTCGCCATGAAGGGCTCTGGCGTCGAGTGGCTCGGCGAGATCCCGTCGCATTGGGAGGTTCGTCGACTTCGGCACATCGTGAACCGAATCGAACAGGGTTGGAGTCCGGATTGTGAGAATCGTGAAGTGGACGATGATGAGTGGGGAGTGCTGAAGGCCGGGTGTGTGAATCGCGGACAGTTCATGGAACGGGAGCACAAAGCTCTCCCACTGAGTGTTGCCCCAATTCCCTCGCTGGAAGTGCGCAGTGGTGACCTGCTGATGTCACGGGCAAGCGGTTCTCGGGAGTTGGTAGGTTCGGTCGCGGTGGTGCCCCAGTGCAGGCCGAAGCTCCTGCTCTGTGACAAGGTGTTTCGGCTCCACATCGATGGCCATTCGGGACACAAGCCCTTCTTGGCCTACGCGATGAATGCACGCAGTGCGCGCTCGCAGATCGAAGTGGTCCTGAGTGGCGGAAGCGGTCTCGCGAACAACATCGCCCAGGGCGTTGTAAAGGATCTGATGGTTGCGCGGCCAGAAAATGATGAGCAACGTGGGATCGCTTCATTTCTCGACCGGGAAACCGCCAGAATCGATACCCTCGTTGCGAAGGTTCGTGACGCGATCGATCGACTCCGCGAGCTCCGCACCGCCCTCATCTCCGCGGCCGTCACCGGCAAGATCGACGTTCGGGACGTCGCGCCGGCTATTCAAGGTGTCGTTAGTTAGGGATCGAGAAAAGATACTTTCGTGTGCCAAAGTACGATACCGCTGGCTTTGGCGAACGAAAGTATCGTAAGCACCTCGGGCATGCGGCCGAGTGATTTCTCGAAGACCAGCCCGGGGCGAGTTGTCCGGGCGTCGAGCGGCTACTGGGCCTATGTGCCCGACCCGCTCCCGCCGAAGCTCCCGGTCGATTGGGAGCTGGCGGAGCCCATGGCGGAGGCCAGTCGTCAGCTCGGCGAGTTGGCGGGGGTCACGCGGACGCTGCCGAATCCCCACCTCCTGATTGCGCCGTTCGTGCGACGTGAGGCGGTCTTGTCGAGTCGAATCGAGGGAACCCGGGCATCGGTGTCCGATCTCGTTCGGTTCGAAGTGACGCCGGCAAGGACCGCCGCGACTGCGGACGTGAGAGAGGTGGCCAACTACGTTGCTGCTCTCGACTACGGCCTCGCTCGGCTGAAGTCCCTTCCAATGAGCCTGCGGCTCCTCCGCGAGATCCACGAGCGGCTCATGAAGGGCGTCCACGGCGATCACGCCACACCAGGGCAATTCCGGCGGACGCAGAACTGGATCGGTCCTCCCGGCAGCTCGCTCGCGAACGCGACGTACGTCCCTCCGCCCGTCGACGAGATGTGCACGGCGCTCGATGCCTTCGAGAAGTACTTGCACGCTTCGTCGCAGCTTCCGCCTCTGGTGCGACTCGCGCTGCTGCACCAACAGTTCGAAGCCATCCATCCGTTTCTCGACGGGAACGGCCGGGTGGGACGTCTGCTCATCACACTTCTGCTGTGTGAATGGCAGCTGCTTCCCGAGCCGGTGCTCTACCTGAGCGCGTTTTTCGAACGCACGCGCGCCGACTATTACGCACATTTGCTTGCGGTGAATCAGCGCGGTGCTTGGCGGGAGTGGATTCTCTACTTTCTCGAGGGTGTGAGCAGTGAGGCGCAGGATGCGATTCGACGAAGCCGACAGCTGCTGGATCTTCGTCAAGCCTATCGCCGAAAGCTCGAAACGGCGCGTGCGCCCGGTCTCTCCCTGCGCCTCGTCGACGAGCTGTTCGCCGCACCGGCGACGAGTGTTTTGCGAGCTGCGAAGCTCCTCGGCGTCACGGCGCGGTCGGCGCAACTGACGATTGGCAAGCTCGTCCACGCCGGCATCCTCGAAGAGGCGACGGGACGCAAGCGGGATCGTGTGTTCGTTGCGACCGCCATCGTGCGGACGCTCGATGCCGATGAAGCGGACGGGGCGTCGTCATGAGCGGCATCTCCGAACGCGCTTTCGAAGAGGCCATCGAGTGCGTCCTGCTGCAGGGCGGGCCCGACGCCTGTCCTGATGGGGCCGCGACGGTACGCGAGGCGTTGGAGTCGTACGGTACGGCACCACCGGGTGGATACCGTAAGCGAAATCCCGACGAGTATGACCGGACGCTCTGTTTGCTACCGCGCGACGTGATCGACTTCGTGTTGGCGACGCAGTCGGTCGAGTGGACGAAGCTCGAGCAGCATCACGGCAAGGGGGGGATCCGTGGGCAGTTCCTGAAGCGGCTTTCCTCCGAGATCACGCGACGCGGCGCGCTCGACGTCCTTCGCAACGGCATCAAGGACTCGGGCTGCAAGTTCCGCCTGGCGTACTTCCGGCCGGCGAGCGGCCTCAATGACGAAACGCGGCGTCTGCATGGCGCCAACCTCTTCGCGGTCGTGCGGCAGCTGCGTTACAGCCCGAGCCACGAGAAGAGTCTCGACCTCGCGTTGTTCTTGAACGGCATCCCGATCTTCACGGCCGAAATCAAGAATCCCTTGAATGCGCAGGACGTGAAGGATGCGGTCCGGCAGTACATGACCGACCGGGATCCGCGCGATCCGTTGCTCGCATACGGGCGGTGTTTGGCGCATTTCGCGGTAGATCCGGACCTCGTCTATGTGACGGCGCAGCTCGCGGGACGGAAGACGCGATTCCTGCCCTTCAACCGGGGGAAGTTCGGCGGCGCCGGCAACCCGCCCATCCCGCCAACCCGCGACGGCTACGCCACGAGCTATCTGTGGGAGGAAATCTGGGCCCGCGACAGCGTGCTCGAGCTCGTCCGGCAGTTCGTTCAAGAGGTCGAGGAGGAAGACGAGAAGGGGAGGAAGACCGGGAAACGCTTCATGATCTTTCCGCGTTACCAGCAGCTCGAGTGCGTGCGGCGGCTCGCGGCGCATGCCCGGACGCACGCAGCCGGGGAGCGCTACCTGATTCAGCATTCGGCCGGAAGCGGCAAGAGCTTCACGATCGCGTGGCTCGCCCATCAATTGGCGACGCTCCACGATGCCGACGATCGGCGTGTCTTCGACTCCATCGTGGTCGTGACCGACCGGCGCGTGCTCGATCGTCAGCTGCAGACCACGATGCGTCAATTCGAGCAGACGCTCGGGGTCGTCGAGAACATCGATACCACGTCGCGGCAGCTCAAAGAGGCGCTGGAGTCAGGCAAGACGATCATTGTCACGACCCTGCAGAAGTTTCCGGTC
>JADMIO011456586.1_pt1 | contig 13810 bp, 10 predicted proteins | sample 8958161 | NCBI WGS metagenome assembly JADMIO01 (sample SAMN16585339, study PRJNA669376) | soil metagenome | isolation source: Crop rotation soil | place: USA: Cullars Rotation, Alabama | collected 2011 | reverse complement strand
CCGCGACTTCAAGTCACGTGAATTCCAAGCTTCGGATCCCACTGTGCTGGAAAGTGACAAGGACGTGACCGTCTCGATCATCGGTGACCTGTTGTCCGTCAAGGGCGAGCGGCGCTTCGAGCAAGACGTGAAGGAACAGCAGTTCCTGCATGTCGAGCGCGTCTATGGAAAGTTCGAGCGGCTCGTTCAGCTGCCCATCCCTGTCCAGGCCGACAAGGTGAAGGCGTCGTACCGAGACGGTGTGCTCGAGATCAAGCTGCCGAAGGCGGAAGAGATCAAGCCCAAGGAAATCAAGGTCGAGATCGTTTAAAGCGACGCCGCGCGGCCGGGCGTCGCCTTGCCGCGCGGCAATTCATCATAACGAAGGAAGGACTGGCGACATGGCGAAGGTGATCGGTATCGACCTGGGGACGACGAACTCGGTGGTCTCGGTGGTGGAAGGCGGGAATCCCACGGTGATCGCCAACCAGGAAGGCAGTCGGCTCACGCCGTCCGTGGTCGGCTTCACGAAGGACGGCGAGATTCTCGTCGGCCAGGTGGCCAAGCGGCAGGCGATCACGAACCCGGAGAACACGGTGTTCTCCATCAAGCGGTTCATGGGACGCCGCCACGACGAGGTTCTGCAGGAGATCAAGCTCGTCCCGTACAAGGTCGTGAAGGCCAGCAACGGCGACGCGCGCGTCGAGGTGCGCGGCAAGCAGTACTCGCCGCCCGAGATCTCCGCCATGATCCTGCGCAAGCTGAAGGAAGCCGCCGAGGCCTATCTCGGTGAGAAGGTCACACAGGCCGTGATCACCGTCCCGGCGTATTTCAACGATAGCCAGCGCCAGGCGACGAAGGATGCCGGCAAGATCGCCGGCCTCGACGTGCAGCGGATCATCAACGAGCCGACGGCGGCCGCGCTCGCCTATGGGCTCGACAAGAAGAAGGACGAGACGATCGCGGTGTACGACCTCGGGGGCGGCACCTTCGACATCTCGATCCTGGAGATCGGCGAGGGTGTCTTCGAGGTGAAGGCCACCAACGGCGACACCCATCTCGGCGGCGACGACTTCGATCAGCGCGTGATGGATTGGATCGCGGAGGAGTTCAAGAAGGAGCACGGCATCGATCTGCGCAAGGACCGAATGGCGCTTCAGCGCCTGAAGGAGGCGGCCGAGCGCGCCAAGATCGAGCTGTCGACGACGGTCCAGACCGAGATCAACCTGCCGTTCATCACGGCCGACGCCACCGGTCCCAAGCACCTGGTGCTCACGCTGACGCGCGCGAAGCTCGAATCGCTGGTCGCCGATCTGGTGGAACGGACGCTCGGTCCGTGCCGCCAGGCGATGCAGGACGCCGGCGTGTCGGCGAAGGACATCAACGAGGTGATTCTCGTCGGCGGTCAGACTCGTATGCCCAAGGTCCAGGAGGCGGTCAAGCAGCTTTTCGGCCGCGAACCGCACAAGGGTGTGAATCCCGATGAGGTCGTCGGCGTCGGCGCGGCCATTCAGGGCGCCGTGCTCACCGGCGAGGTCAAGGATCTGCTCCTGCTCGACGTGACGCCGCTGTCGCTCGGCATCGAGACGCTCGGTGGCGTGATGACGACGCTGATCTCGCGGAACACGACCATCCCCACGAAGAAGAGCGAGACGTTCACGACCGCGGCGGACAGCCAGTCGTCGGTCGAGGTTCACGTCCTGCAGGGCGAGCGGCCGATGGCGCGTGACAACCGCACGCTCGGCCGGTTCCACCTGGACGGGATCCCGCCCGCGCCGCGCGGGGTGCCGCAGATCGAGGTCACGTTCGACATCGACGCCAACGGCATCCTGAACGTCTCCGCCAAGGACACGGCCACCAGCAAGCAGCAGAACATCACCATCACGGCCTCGTCCGGTCTCAGCAAGGACGACATTGACAAGATGGTGCGGGAGGCGGAATCCAATGCCGCCGACGACACGCGCCGCAAGCAGGAGATCGAGATCCGCAATCAGACGGACTCGCTGGTGTACTCCACCGAGCGGACGCTGTCGGAGCACGGCAGCAAGCTGGCCGATGGTGACCGCAAGGCGATCGACGACGCGCTGTCCGAAGCCAAGGAGGCCCTCAAGACTGAGGACATCGAGCGGATGAAGCGCGCGCAGGAGTCGCTCTCCAAGGCGGCGCACAAGCTCGCGGAGATCATGTATCGCGAGGCGCAGTCGCAGGGCGCTGGCCAGGCGGGCGGTGCTCAAAGTCCGGGCGCGCAGAGCCAGGGACGTCCTTCCGGGCCCAAGGAGGGTGAGGTCGTCGACGCCGAATTCGAGGACCTCGGCGAGAAGAAATAAATGCGTCGGGATTACTACGCGGTGCTCGGCATCGCCGCAACCGCAGAGCCGCGCGAGATCCGGCAGGCGTACCGCCGGCTCGCGCGGCAGTACTCACCGGACGTGAACTTCTGGGATGTCACGGCACGGACGCTCTTCGACGAGATTGCCGAGGCGTACCGCGTGCTCAGCGACCCGGACGCGCGGGCGATGTACGACCGCTTCGGCGGCCGCCAGGACGCGGTCGAGGCCGGGCGGCGCGGGGAGGACGTGCATGTGGCGGCGGATCTCTCGTTTGCCGACGCTGTCCGCGGCGCGACGCTCGAGCTGGCGGTACCGCGGTTCTCGCCGTGTCCCGCGTGCGAAGCGCAGGGACGCGTCGAGGGACGACCGTGCGCCGCGTGCGCCGGCCGCGGAGTTCGTCGCATGGTGGAGGGTGTCAACGTCGCCATCCCCCCCGGCGTCGACGCTGGCTGCCAGGTCAGGATTGCAGGAGAGGGCAGCGCCGCACCTTTTGGCGGTCCACGCGGCGACCTCGTCGTCAGCACACGGGTTCAGGAGCATCCCCACTTCACCCGCAAGGGCGACAACGTCCACTGTGAGGTCCCGATCACCGTCTGGGAGGCGCTTCGTGGCGCGCGCATTCGGGTGCCAACTCCCCAGGGCGAGGCGGTCGTCGTGCTGCCGGCCGGCACGGCGGGCCGCAGCGTGTTCCGGCTCCGGGGACAGGGCATTCCGCGTCTCGCCGGCGACGGTCCCGGAGACTTGTTCGTGACCGTCCGGGTCGAGATCCCGCGCGGACTCGATGCGCGCACGGACGAGCTCGTGCGTGAGCTGGAGCGGCTGTTGCCGGCGAGCCCGCGCGAAGAGCTCGACCGATATCGGGGAGGTGCGGCATGACGGATCGCGGCAAGCCGCTCTACATGATCGGCGTCGTCGCCGACATGCTGAAGGTCCATCCGCAGACCCTCCGGTTCTACGAGAAGAAGGGCCTTGTGCGGCCCAGTCGCACCGAGGGCCAGACGCGGATGTACTCGGCTGAGGACGTCGAGGAACTGGCGCGACTGCTACGGCTGACGCGCGACCTGGGGGTGAATCTCGCCGGCGTGGAAATCGTCCTAAAGATGAGACGCCGGATGATCGATATGCAGAAGCAGATCGAGGACTTGCTCGGCTATCTCCGCGAACACGGTGGCGACGAGCGTGTTCCGCGCGAGGGTGGTCAGCCCTCTCGCGAGGCGCTGGTTCGCGCTGCGTCGGGGCAGCTGGGGTCGGTCGATCTCTTCTGAGAAAGCTGAGAGCTCGATGACAGACCTGAGACACGAACGCGAGCGGCTGGTGCCCGATATTCTGGCGATCCTGCCGCTGCGCGGCACCGTGCTGTTCCCACAAGCGGTCATGCCACTGGGTGCCGGCCGCCCGTCCTCGGTGAAGTTGATCGAAGAGGCGGTGAAAGCCGGCCGCCTCGTCGGTACCGTCGCCCAATGCGACCCGTCGGATGACGCGCCGACGCGCGACGGCCTGCACGACGTCGGCACCGTGACCGTGATCCACAAGGCACTGAAGCAGCCCGATGGCACGCTGCGCATCGTCGCGCAGGGCCTCGGACGCTTCCGGATCGTCGAGATGATCGAGACGCAACCGTACCTCAAAGCGCGCATCGAGGCGATCGTCGAGGACGAGGGCGCCGATGACGACGTGGAGCTGCAGGCGCTGGTGCGCAGCGTCACCTCGCTGTTCCAGAATGTCGTCGCCCTCTCGCCGGCGCTGCCAGACGAGCTCGCAGGAGTGATCGCGAACGTCGACGGCCCGGGGGCGCTCGCCGATCTGGTGGCGGCGTCCCTCCCCACACTGCCGCTGCCTCTCAAGCAGGAGCTGCTGGAGACCGGGCGTGTGAAGGATCGGCTGTCGAAGCTGGCGACGGCGCTCGCCAAGGAGGCCGAGGTCCTGCAGCTGGGCAGCAAAATCCAGTCGGAAGTGCAGTCGGAGATGTCGAAGACGCAGCGCGAGTACTACCTGCGCGAGCAGATGAAGGCGATCCAGAAGGAGCTCGGCGAGGGCGACGAGCGCTCGCAGGAGCTGGACGGGCTGCGGGAGAAGATCGAGGCGGCGGGCATGCCGGAGGAGGCGAAGGCCGAGGCGTTGCGCGAGCTCGACCGGCTCACCAAGATGCCGCCGGCTGCCGCCGAGTACACGGTGGCGCGGACGTACATCGACTGGCTGGTCGCGATGCCGTGGAGTCAGGAGACGAAGGACGACGTCGACATCGCGCGCTCGCGCGCGATCCTCGACGAGGACCACGAAGGGCTCGACAAGATCAAGGATCGCATCCTCGAGTATCTGGCCGTGAAGAAGATCCGGCCGGACGGCAAGGATCCGATTCTCTGCTTCGTCGGACCTCCCGGCGTCGGCAAGACGTCGCTCGGGAAGTCGATCGCGCGCGCCCTGGGCCGGAAATTCCATCGGATCTCCCTGGGCGGAATGCGCGACGAGGCGGAGATCCGCGGGCATCGCCGGACGTATATCGGCGCGCTGCCCGGTCAGGTCGTGCAGGGCCTTCGTCGCGCGGGGAGCAAGAACCCCGTGCTGATGCTGGACGAGATCGACAAGCTGGGGATGGATTTCCGCGGCGACCCCGCGTCGGCGCTGCTGGAGGTGCTCGACCCCGAGCAGAACTCGGCGTTCCGCGATCACTATCTCGACGTGCCGTTCGATCTGTCGCGCGTGCTGTTCATCACGACGGCGAACGTCATGGACACGATTCCCGGTCCGCTCCGTGACCGGATGGAGATCATCCCGCTCGCCGGTTACACGGAGGAAGAGAAGGTGGCCATCGCGCGCACGCATCTCGTGCCGAAGCAGGCCCGTGAGCACGGCCTGGTTCCCGACACCGACATCAGCTTCGTGCCGGAAGCGCTTCGTCTGCTCGCGCGGGGGTATACGCGGGAGGCCGGTGTGCGAAGCCTCGAGCGTGAGATCGCGGCCGTCTGCCGAAAGGTGGCACGGCGTCGCGCCGAGGGCATCACGGAACCCGTCCGCGTCACGCCCGACGTCGTCACCAGTGCGCTCGGTGTGCCGCGGTTCGAGCTCGAGGAAGTCGAGGAGCGGACGCGCGTTCCGGGCGTGGTGACCGGGCTCGCGTGGACCCCGGCCGGCGGAGACGTGCTGTTCGTCGAGGCGACGCGCATGCCGGGCAAGCACACGCTCACGCTGACGGGTCAGCTGGGCGACGTGATGAAGGAATCGGTGCAGGCGGCCCTGTCCTGGGTTCGCTCGCACGCGCGACAGCTGCACATCGACCCGGACTTCTGGGATCGCTCGGATGTGCACGTGCACGTGCCCGCCGGCGCGATCCCGAAAGACGGCCCTTCGGCCGGCGTCACCATGGCAACGGCACTCGTGTCGCTGCTGACCGGGCGTCCGGTGCGCGGCGGTCTCGCCATGACTGGTGAGATCAGCCTCTCCGGCCGGGTCCTCCCGGTCGGCGGCATCAAGGAGAAGGTCCTCGCGGCGCATCGCGCAGGGATCCGGACCGTCGTGCTGCCGAAGCGCAACGAGAAGAATCTGCTCGAGGATGTTCCGGCGGCCGTCCGGGACGTCATGACGGTGCGGTTGGCGGAGTCGGTCGAGGACGTCCTCGAGGCTGCTCTAGAGCAGCCCGAGGTCGCCTCGGCGGCTTCGGCCGCCGCGGCGTAACTCCCTGTAGTCACTGTCGTATCTTTTGGGCCGCGACAGCCGATCGGCCTATCGGCTAAGATCGACCCGTGAGCCGAATCGTGGGTTCGCTCGCGATGGCAGCCATGGTGGTGGCGGCTGTGCCCGCCTCGGCCGAGGTGTACCGGCTGAAAGCGCCGGACGGCACGATCCATTTCACGAACGCGCCCACCGATCCTCAATACCGTCGCATCGCCGGTATCACCGGATCGGAGGTCGGCTGGCTCAGGCTCCCAAAGGGTGACACGAAGCCCTACCTGAGCGAGATCACCGAGGCATCGAGCCTGTATGGCGTTCCCGAGCGTCTCGTGACCGCCGTCATCCGGACCGAGTCGGGATTCAATCCGCGGGCGGTGTCACGCAAGGGTGCGCAGGGCCTCATGCAGCTGATGCCGGCCACGGCCTCGACGCTCGGCGTGCGAAACTCGTTCGATCCGCGCGAGAACATCCACGGCGGCGTCCGGCACTTGCGCGGGCTCATCGATCGCTTCCCCGGCAACCTGCCGCTCGCGATCGCGGCGTACAACGCCGGGGAAAAGGCAGTCGTCGCGTACGGCGGCATTCCGCCGTACCCGGAGACTCAAGAGTACGTGGGCAAAGTCATGCGTCTCTACGGAGTGCCGGAGAGCGGGGCCACGGTGCAGACCCGGATCTACCAGACGATCTCCCGCGATGGCACGGTGACCTACTCGAACATCCCTCCGCGAGTCCACCGCTAGGCAGTAGCGTCAGCGCAGCAGCTTCGAGATCTCCCGGAACACCTCAGTATCGGATCTCCCCAGGAGCTGGAAGACCACCGTTTCGGTCGACGTGATCACCGCGCCCGCCTGACGCGCCTGGGCGAGCCCGATGTCCATGGTGGCCGCGCGTCGAGAACAGACCGCGTCCGCGACGACCGAGACGCGGTTCCCGCGGCCGAGTAGATCGAGCGCGGTGAGGAGGACGCACACGTGCGCTTCGACGCCGGTGAGGATGACCGGATCCGCCGCCAGGGCCGTGAGCCGCTCGGAGAACCCGGCGGCGCCGCACGCCGAGAACGACGTCTTCTCCAGCGTGGTCGCGTGGTCCAGAAGCACGCGCAGCTCGGGCAGGGTGCGGCCAAGCCCCTTCGGATACTGCTCGGTCACGACGACTGGCGTGTCGAGCCGCCGCGCCGCCACGAGGAGGATCTTCAGATTCCGAACCATCTCATCCCGGCGCTCGGCATCCATGGCGGCGAAGAGCCGCTCCTGCACATCGGTGACGACCAGAACAGCCTGCGCCATGACGACCTCCGACCCGAAATGGAGCACAGGTATTCTCTCACGAGGTCACGGCCGCCAGCGGCGATCGAGTCCCCGGTACTGCAGCGCCTCGGCGCAATGCTCGGCCGCGACGGTATCGCAGCCGGCGAGGTCGGCGATCGTTCGCGCGACCTTCAGCGTCCGGTCGTGGCCGCGCGCCGAGAGCCCGAGGCGCGTGATCGCGACGGCCACGAGCTGGTGCGCGTCCGCGGCGACGGCGCCGGCGCGGCGCAGATGACGAGGGGTGAGATCGGCATTGAGCCGCGCGGGTGAGCTCGACCAGCGGCGTCGCTGCCGCTCACGTGCGGCAGCAACCCGGCCGCGCACGGAGGCCGAGGTTTCTCCCGGCGCTGTCTCGGCGAACTCGCTGCCGCCGACGGCCGGCAGCTCCACGTGGAGATCGATGCGATCCAGCAGCGGCCCCGAAATGCGGCCGAGATATCGGCTGCGCTCGGCCGGTGTGCAGATGCACTGCTCGAGCGATGCACAGCCACGCCGACACGGGTTCGCGGCTGCAACCAGCTGGAATCGCGCGGGGAACTGGCTCACCGCGGCCGCCCGGGCGATCGACACCGTGCCGTCCTCCAGCGGCTGACGCAGCGACTCGAGCACGTGTTGCTGGAATTCGGGCAGCTCGTCCATGAACAGCACGCCGCGGTGGGCGAGCGTCACCTCGCCGGGATGCGGGGGACTGCCGCCGCCGACGAGGCCGGCGACCGAGATCGTGTGATGCGGCGCGCGGAACGGCCGGGCCCTCACCAGCGTGCCCAGCCGGCCGAGCAGGCCGGCCACCGACCAGATGGCCGAGACCTCGAGAACTTCGTCGCCCGCGAGGGGTGGCAATACCGTCGCAAGGCGTCGCGCGAGCATCGTCTTGCCGGCGCCCGGCGGCCCGACGAGCAGCATGTTGTGCCCGCCGGCCGCGGCGATTTCGAGCGCACGCTTGGCGTGCGCCTGCCCGCGCACATCGGCGAGGTCGAGCTCATCGGCTGACGCCGGTCCGATCGGCATCGGCGTGGCGGCTGTCGCCGCGGGCGCGCCGTTCAGAACTGCCACGGCATCGCGGAGTGTGGACGCCGCGATGACGCGAATGCCGTCCACGGCCGTGGCCTCGGCGGCGTTGTCGCAGGGAACGAGCAGCGTCCGCACGCCCTTCCTCCGGCACGTCAGGGCGACGGCCAGCGCGCCGCGGACGGCCTGGATCTGTCCGTCGAGCGCCAGCTCGCCGACCACGGCGAACTCGCGAACGGCTGTCTCCTGCACGGACCCCGTCGCCATGAGGATCGCCAGTGCGATCGGAAGGTCGAACGAGGCGCCGACCTTGCGCAGGTCCGCAGGCGCCAGGTTCACCGTGATCCGATCGCCGGGAAACGCGTAGCCGGCGTTCTTGATGGCCGCGCGCACGCGCTCGCGGCTCTCGCGCACGGCGGAGTCCGGAAGGCCGACGGTCGTGAAGGAGGGCAGCCCGTTGGCGACGTCGACTTCCACGCGGACGAGCGCGGCGTCGATGCCGACGAGCGCCGCTGACAGCACGTGAGCGTGCATGCGGCGATTCTCGGGACGGCGGGCGATCGCGTCAACGTGCCGAGCCGGATACGTGTGATAAAGTGCACGGCCAATGACACGGGACGCGACGTTGCGGCCGGTCATCCTCGTCGTGGACGACGAGCCGAACGTGCGGGAGTCGTTCCGCCTCGTGCTCGAGGACGCGTACGACGTGGTCGACGTTCCGGATGGCGCGCGCGCGCTCGAGGTCGTCCGCGCCTCGCAGATCGACCTCGTGCTCCTCGACATCCGTCTCCCCGAGATGGATGGCATCGAAGTGCTCGAGCGCATCAAGGCCATCGACGACGGTGTCGAGGTGATCCTGGTGACGGCCGTGAAGACGGTGCGCACGGCGGTCGCGGCCATGAAGCTCGGCGCGTTCGACTACGTGACCAAGCCATTCGACGAGGACGAGCTGCTCTCGCTCGTCCGGCGCGCGCTGCACAAGCGCTCCCTCGAGCGCGAGGTCACGTTCTTGCGCGGCGAGCTCGCGCGCCAGCACGATCGCGAGGACATCGTCGGCGAGCACGCCGAGATGCAGAAGCTGACGCGTCTCATCAGCCAGGTGGCGCGCACGACGACCACCGTGCTGATCACGGGGGAGAGCGGGACCGGCAAGGAGCTCATCGCGCGCGCCATCCATCACCGCGGTCCGCGGCGCGACAAGCCGTTCGTGCCCGTGAATCCGGCCGCCATCCCGGAATCGCTGGTGGAATCCGAGCTCTTCGGCCACGAGAAGGGCGCGTTCACCGGCGCGCACCAGCGCAAGCTCGGCCGATTCGAGCTCGCGCAGGGCGGCACGCTGTTCCTCGACGAGATCGGCCTGCTCCGTCCCGAGGTGCAGGCCAAGCTGCTGCGCGTGCTGCAGGAGCGCGAGATCGAGCGAGTCGGTGGCACCCACCCGATCAAGATCGACGTGCGCATCGTGGCCGCGACGAATCTCGACCTCAAGCGCGCGGTGGCGACGGGCGCCTTCCGCGAGGATCTCTACTATCGCCTCAACGTCGTCCCGGTCGTGGTCCCGCCCCTCCGGGATCGCATCGAGGACCTGCCCCTGCTCGTGGACCACTTCATCCGCCGCTACAATCACGAGTTCAACAAGCGCATCGAAGCGCTCACGCCGGATGCGCTGGCCGCCCTCGGGGCGTATTCGTGGCCGGGCAACGTACGCGAGCTGCAGAACATCGTCGAGCGCACGGTCGTGCTCGTCGACGGTCCGCTCATCACCGCCGCCGACCTGCCGCTCGATCTCACCGTCTCGCCGACGCGACCGGGCGGCGCGCCTGGGCCCGATCGGCGCCGCGTGGATCTCAACGAAGCGAGCGATCGCTTCGAGCGTTTGATCGTGCAGCGCGTGCTGGAGGAGTCGCGCGGCAACGTGAGCGAGGCGGCGCGTGTGCTCGGTCTCCATCGCAATTCTTTGAAAGTGAAGCTCGCGCGCTGGAAGATTTCCGCCGCCGATCGCGAGGACTCCGCCGCCCAGTAGCGGGCCAGCGCGCGACGTCGTGATGCACAGTCACTGGACAGCGCTCCCCCCCAGGCCCATCGTCCACCGACGACAATCCGGGGACTTGTCTGGCGCGGCGCCGTGGCCGCGGTGTGGCGACCTCCTTGCTGCTCTCCCTGCCCCGACGGGCCCGCGGAATCCCCATGGTGGGGACTCCCTACGGCTCCAAAGGGGAAGGACCCATGATCAAGGTCGTCGCACTCGTGGTCGCGCTCGCCTCGTTCCTGCTCGTGGCGCCGGTGATCGAGTCGGGAACCGGATCGACGCAGCTGTTCCAGGCCATCGGCACGGCCGACGGCGGCGCTGGCGGCTAGGACGCGGTTGGTTCATGAGTCGAGGAAAGGGGGGCTCGCGCCCCCCTTTGCTCGTCATTGCGGTGATTCTGTGGGCGGCCAGCGTGGCCGTCGCCGGCGCCGGCGAGGGGACGTATCGACGACCGCTCGGCAATGACCCCGCCACCCTCGATCCGGCGCGCGTGGGCGACATCTACAGCCGCTCCGTATCGCAGCAGATCTTCGATGGACTCGTGCAGTTCGATCAGACTCTCACCGTCACGCCGGCGCTCGCTCGGCACTGGACGGCGTCGCGTGACGGTCTGCGGTGGACGTTCGCGCTTCGGCGCGGCGTGAAGTTCCATCACGGTCGAGAGATGACTGCCGACGACGTGGTGTACTCGCTCACCCGCCTCGTCGCTCCCAAGACGCGCTCGGCGGCCGCAGACCTCTTCATGAACATCCAGGGCGCGGCGGAATTTCGAGATGGCCGGGCGACATCGATCTCCGGGCTCACCGCCGTGGACCGATACACGGTGACGGTCACGCTGAGCGAGGCGCTCGCGCCGTTCGTGTCCGTGCTCGCCGTCGGCCACGCCAAGATCGTCCCGCGCGAGGTGGTCGAGCAGAAGGGCGACGACGCCTTTGGCGCGGCGCCCGTCGGCACCGGCCCCTTTCGCTTCGTGAAGTGGGAGCGCGGGCGGGCCATCGAGCTCGCCGCCAACGCGCAGTACTTCGAGGGGCCGCCGCGGCTCGAGCGGCTGATCTATCGCGTCTTTCCCGGCGAGCCGTGGGACGCGGTGTACGAGGAGTTCCAGCGCGGCAACCTCGAGGACGCGCCGCCGCCGATCCGCGACTACCGCCGCGCGGTGAGCGCGGCCGGCGACGGCTATGTGAAGCGCCCGCTGCTCTCCGTCCGGTTCTACGGCTTCAACACGCGCCTCAAGCCACTCAGCGACCGGCTCGTCCGCCAGGCGATCTGCTTTGCCATCGATCGCGAGGCGATCGTCGAGGAGCCGTACCTCGGTCGCCACATCGTCGCACGAGGCATCCTGCCACCCGGCACCCAGGGGTACAACCCGAAGGTGGCCGGATACGGGTACGACCCTCGGCATGCCCGGGAGCTGCTGGTGCAGGCGGGATATCCCGGTGGCACCGGCTTGCCGTCGCTCGCCATCTGGGCGGGAGCGCGGCACGAGGGCGTGCTGCGCGAGCACGCCATGATGCGCGAGAACCTGAAGGCCATCGGCGTGACGGCCGAGTTCCACTACGACACCGACTGGCCGTCGTTCTCGCGGCTGCTGAGCGAGGGCCGCATGCCGATGTTCCTCTACGCCTGGTACGCCGACGTGCCGGATCCCGACAACTTCCTCTTCAAGCTGTTCCAGTCGCAGAGCTCGCGCAACTTCATGCGCTACGCCGATCCGCGCGTCGACTCGCTGCTGCTGCGCGCGCGCAACGAGGCCGACGTTCCCCGCCGGGTCGAGCTCTACCGCCGCGCCGAGCAGGTGATCCTCGACGACGCGCCGATCGTTCCGATCTGGCACTACTCGTACGAGCGTCTCTTTCAGCCCTACGTGCGCAGCGTCGAGGTCAGTGGTCTCGGCGACCCGTACATTCCGTTCCGCAAGGTATGGCTCGCGCGATGAAGATCCTCCGGTTCCGCTCCCTCGGCGCCCGGCTGGCGTGGGGCACGGTGCTGGTGGTGACCACGGTCATGGCCGCCATGATCGTGCTCGTCGAACGCCACCAGCGCGGTGTGATCATCGAGGAGACGGAGCGACGGGGCGAGGTGCTCGCGCGCAATCTCGCCGCCATGTCATACGGCCCGCTGCTGCTCTACAACTACACGGCCCTCGAGCAGAACGTGGCGCGCATCGCGGCCGAGGCCGACGTGCTGTATGCCCTGGTGCTGGACGCGGAGGCGAAGGTGGCCACGCACAGCCGGAGCGCGGCGAGCGTGGGTGAGGTGCTCACCGCGGATGTCGACCGGGCCGCCGTGGCCGCCCGCGAGCCGCTCCGCCAGGACATCTGGGACCGGCGGGACGGCGCGGCGTACGACTTCGCGGTGCCGGTATTCGTGGGTGAGCAGAAGTGGGGCACCGTGCGCGTTGGCCTCTCCAAGCGCCGGATGCAGGCGCAGATCAGCCGGACGCGGTGGGAGCTCGGTCTGCTCACGCTGGTCACCGTCGTCGTGGCCGCGCTCGCAGCCACCGTGGTGGCCCGGCGCATCTCGCGGCCCGTCCAGCAGCTTGCGGAAGGGGCGGTCGCCATCGCCCGCGGAGATCTCAACCAGCGCATCGAGCCCGTCACGGACGACGAGATCGGGCGGCTCGCGGCCGCATTCAACCACATGGCGGCGCAGCTGTCCCGTGAGCGCCTGGCCCTGCAGACCGCCAACGCCGAGCTCCGTCGCGGCCTCGACGAGCTGGCCGACGTGAAGCGTTACACCGACAACATCCTCGCCTCGCTCACGAATGCGATCGTCACCGTCGACCTCGACGGCCGCGTGGTGACCCTGAACCCCGCCGCCGAGCTGATGACCGGCTTCTTCACGGGCGAGGTCACCGGACGCTACTGCACCGAGGTCTTCGCGCACACCCCCGACCTGGCCGAGCTGTTGATGGAGACGCTCGCGAACCATCTGTCGGCCCCGGCCACGACGCTCACGCTCCGCCGCCGCAACGGTCGCGGTCTCCCGGTGGAAGTGAGCGTGGCCCCCCTGCGCGGCAGCGAGGGCAAAGAGCTCGGCGTGATCGGTGTCTTCCGCGATCTCAGCCGCGTGCGGCAGCTCGAGGACCGCCTGCGGCGATCGGACCGGCTGGCGGCCGTCGGCGAGCTGGCAGCCGGACTCGCGCACGAGATCAAGAACCCGCTCACGTCGTTGCTGACGTTCAGCCGCCACTTGCCGCGGAAGTTCGAGGACGTCGATTTTCGGCTGAAGTTCCAGACGGTGGTCCCGCGCGAGCTCGAGCGCATCAACGGCATCGTGGAGGGGCTGCTCGAGCTGGCGCGGCCCGCGCGGCTGACGTTCAAGCCGGTGCGCTTGCCCGCGCTCCTCGAACGCACGCTCGAGCTGTACGGCGCGCGCATCGAGGCGCAGCACGTGGCGGTGCACCGCGAGTACTCGCGCGACCTGCCGACGATCTGGGCGGACGACGACACGCTGTACCAGGCATTCGTAAACCTCGAGATCGGAAGAGC
>JADMIO011130912.1_pt1 | contig 13810 bp, 22 predicted proteins | sample 8958161 | NCBI WGS metagenome assembly JADMIO01 (sample SAMN16585339, study PRJNA669376) | soil metagenome | isolation source: Crop rotation soil | place: USA: Cullars Rotation, Alabama | collected 2011 | reverse complement strand
GTCGCCGTGCGCAGGATCATGAACACCGAGCCGGTCTCGGTCGCCCCGACGACGCCCGTGTCGGAAGCGGTCGAGCTCATGCGCCGCCGACACATCGGCTCACTCCCGGTGGTGGAGGACGGCCGCCTCGTCGGCATCGTCACCGTGTACGACTTTCTTGAGTCCGCGGCGCGCCTGTCCGCGGAGAAGACTGACCCCGACGGCACGCACACCAACTCCTAAGTCCGCATCAACACCACGGCCAAGAGCACGAGGGCGCTCACGAAGGGGACGAGAAACATGATGCTACTCGTCCGCATGAAGGACTTCGCTTCCGCCGCCGCCGCGTCTCGCAGCACGCCCGGCCGGAACGGCGCGGCGCAGCTCGGGCATGACGCGGAATCGACGAAACAGAGTCGGCGGCAATCAGGGCAGTGTGTCAGACTCATCGTATCTCCTTTGACTGCTTCCCCGCGGCCGCAGCCACCCTATCGAAAGATAAAGGCTCTCTCGAAGTGTCAAAGTCCTTCGGCGCGCTTACTAGAGCAGGCTCGCGTCGTTCTCACTCTTCTCCTGAACCTCCGCGGTGGTGAACTGCACGAGGCCCCGTCTGACCTCTTCGATGGCGATGCTCGTGTTCCTGCGACGCAGCGGGTCGGCACCGATGCGCGGCAGAGCGCCCCGCGTGAGTTGCTTGTTCCTCAAAGCCGCCACGACGATCAGCCGGAAGGCTGATTCCACCCCCGACCGCCGTCCATCCCCGCCGGTGCCGCCGAAGGTACTCCACGAAGTTTCGTTCATCGTTTGCCCTATCCCCTCACTCGCGCCGCGCCGCCGAGTCGAGAATCGTTTACCGAGCCGTCGCGAAAAGGTAAAAGACGAGCGTCAGAGAGAAAGCGACGACTGCGAAGAGGTGCAGCCAGCGCAACGTAGACATGCGACAACAAGGGCACCGCGTCTCCCACACTCCTAAAAGCGTCTTGCAGTTGTGACAATACCTTCTCATCTTCTATCCCATCCCAGCGCTTGTTACGCCGCGTCGCGCACGAGCAGGGAGAGTTGTGCGCGGTCTATTAAACGGCCACGATTGAGGCTCGTGAACGGGTCGTCCACAAGCCAGAAATCCGTTTCGCCCGCGCCGTCCGCCGGCACGAGTTCGTCGAGCGCGCGCACGTCCAGGGCCACCGGCTTGAAGAGCAGCATTCCCCGATGACTCACGCGCGCAAGCATCCCGCCCCAATGGCTTCTGAATAAGGGCACGCGGAAGCGCCCGCGGTCGTCGAGCGCGAACCAGTCGCCGTTGGCGCGTCGCATGGCGAATAGACTGTTCATCGCTTGCCCCTACGCTCACCACTCAGGAAGTGATGTGGAACTCCTCCGTGTGGTTGATTCGCCGGAAGATGCCGAAGCAAACGCACAGGCAGGTCAGCACTGCCGCGCCGATGGCGTACCACAAGTGCGAGCCGCCGCCCTGCACGTCCAACGCTCCGCGCGCGTCCCTGAAGACGACGAACAGGTAGAACTGCCAGACCGCGATTGCCGCCCACAGTATCCCGGCGGCCAGCAAGAAGGTGCTCATGAAACGCTTCCCGTAGTAACTCATTCGGTGCCTTATCCTCTCGTTTCGTCATTAAGCTGCTCGCCGTAATAGTCGCGCGGCCGAAAGCCGCGCGCGCGTTCCGCGTGCGGCTACTCTTCACCCGTCGGCCTGTGGCCGCTCGTGTCCTCGCGCGAACGGTTGGGCGATTGAACGAGCCCGTGCCGCGCGTGCGTGCGCCAAAGGTTTTTGGGATAGTTCGAGTAGATGGGACTCTCCGGCAGCCCCACGTCGTCGCCCTCGACCCTCGCCGTCTCCGCGTTGTCCTCTTCGTAACTGCCGACTTCTCTGTTCATTCGCCCCCCTGACGCTTTAGGAATGCGTTTCGTAGCGCGCGTGTTCGTAGGAGAGTAACTGCCCCTCCGTATCGAGGAGCGGCCGCTCGAAGGCGGCTACGGCCTCCGACTCACTCTCGAAGATGTCGAAGACGCTCAGAAGCTTTGTGATATACATCATCTCGCGGAGCGCACGCGCCGGATGAAGGAGCTTGAGTTGGCCGCCGCCCCTGTTCAGCTCGACGTTGCTCTGGAGCAACTCGCCGAGGCCGCTCGCGTCTATGGCGGAGAGCCCGACGAGGTTCAGAAGTATCTGGTTGCGACCCTCATCAGACAGGCGTCGGATGGTTTCGTGCAACAGGATGCGGCTTCCGCCCGTCCTCAACTCGCCGTCAAGGTTAAGTATGGTTACGGCCCCGTCTCTGCGCTCGTTAATCTTGCAGTTGACCATCGTTGTCTTTTCCGGCACGAGTTCCGGTCGGCGCGTCATGCGGGCAAGCGTCCGACCGCCTCGGCCCGACGTAGAACTCCGGTACGCTTCACGCCGCCGGAAGGTAATCCGGCGGAACGTCGAACTGGAGATGTTGAACGTCTCAACCGTCGGCGTCCCGTCCAACACCTCCGCCAGCGCGGTCAGAGCGGCGGGGTACGCCTCGCGCCCGTAGCTCTCGGCGCACTCCTGCGTGTCCCAGTAGCTGTTGAGCAAGACCTCGGAGAGTTCCGGGCTGATGAAGGTGTCGTCGTGGCGCATCCCCTTCTGCTTGCGCAGCGGCGGAATAACTTCGTCCTCGAAAATGCGCCCGGCCTCGGCCGCGGAACCGGGCCTGATGTTCATGATGACGCGGCGTGTAAACATACTTAACTCCTCGATGGCCGAGCCGGCCCGCGAAAGGCGGACTCCGGGCCGCGAAGAACGCACACGAGTGCCTGCCGCGCGTGTGGCGCGATGAGTGATTGGCGTTTGCTCGGGAACTGTGGGGCGGCGGAAGCGGGCAACGGGTTTACTCCTCTCGAAAGCCACAGACGGCACAAGAAGGAGGTTGCTGGCCCGATCCCGGTGTCGAATTGTCTAAAGAACGGCTAAGTTCCGTATATCACGCGCGGGGTTTATCCGTCCGTGCGCCAACACACATATAGGCTGTGCGCCGCGCTCTCCACTCCGAACACACGGAGCGCCGCAGGCGACAAAACGCGTTCACCGGCGGCGCTCCGTAATGGTCGAGTGGCTGATTTATTCTGAGCGTAACCCGTCGGTGTGGGTCACGTCCGGGGAGGGCTTAATACCTGCGCCCGCCGTTGCGGCCTTCGTTGCGATTCTCGCGCGGCTTGGCGACGTTGACGGTCAGGTTACGGCCGTTGAGGTCGTTGCCGTTGAACTGCTGGATTGCCGCCTCGCCCTCTTCGCGCGAAGACATCTCGACGAAGCCGAAGCCGCGCGAGCGGCCCGTGTCGCGGTCTTCGACGACCGTGGCCGTCTCGACCGTGCCGGCCTGCTCGAAGTGCTGACGAAGATTCTCGCCCGAAGTCTCGAACGCGAGGTTGCCGACGTAAAGTTTCATGGACATGTGTGTACCTTCTCCCTTTGCGGAGTATCAAGAGAAGCTTGCGAATCTAAGTGGCTTCGGTGTAACGGCGGCAGCGAAGGCTCGTGTTCGGGTGCTCTGTTCGGAGCGGCTTCTGTGGTTTAGAACCGGCCTGCTCTCGAATCATCCGAACCGCCGACAACGCTTTCGTAGCGAGGGGCGCTTCACCGTGAACGCGCAAGAGAAGGGTTAACTGTAGAGTAGGATGCGCCCGCCGGCAGCATGGTTGTAGTGAGTCTGTTATTCTTCTGATATTAGACAACTATTACAATCAGACCGGCGTAATCCGTTACGCTACGTCATCAAAGTAGAGGCACACGTCTTGGTAACGGCAGGGAGACTGAATGGTTAATGAAGCGATCACCGATATTCAACGAAAGACCGGCATCAACTGGCCTACATACATTACGATGGTCGTTTTTCACATCGGTGCCGTGGCGGCGCTCTTCATGTTCAACTGGCAGGCGCTCGCCGCGTGCCTTCTGCTCTGGTGGGTGACGGGCAGCCTCGGAATCGGCATGGGCTATCACCGACTCCTGACGCACCGCGGCTTCAAGACTCCGAAGGTGGTTGAATATTTTCTGACCCTGTGCGGGCTGCTGGCCCTCGAGGCCGGGCCCATAGCGTGGGTCGTCACGCACCGCATACACCACGCGCACACGGACGTGCCGGGCGACCCGCACACGCCGCGCGACGGGAGTTGGTGGGCGCACATGGGCTGGGTTCTGAAGGGCACGGCGCAGCGTTACAAAAAGGACGTGTGCATGCGCTACGCCCCCGACCTGATGAAAGACACCGTGCAACGCTGGTTCGAGAGACTCTATTACGTCCCAGTCATCGTGCTCGGCGTAGCGCTCTTGAGTATAGGCGGTGGCCGATGCTCTTCTGGGGCGTCTTCCTGCGCGTGACGTTAAATCTGCACGCGACCTGGCTCGTCAACTCGGCGACTCACCTCTGGGGCGGGCGCAGGTTCGAGACTAAAGACGACTCGCGTAACACATGGTGGGTGGCGCTGCTCACCTGGGGCGAGGGCTGGCACAACAATCACCACGCGCACCCGTCCGCAGCGAAGCACGGCCTAGCGTGGTACGAGGTGGACGTGAACTGGTGGGGCATACGCACACTCAAGCTGCTCGGGCTGGCGAAGGAGATCAAGCTAGTCGACATCGCCGGTCAGGCTAAGGCGGCTGTTTCCAAGCCGCCGCAACTAAAGGCGACCGCTTGACGCGGTGAGGCTACTTTCTAAATTGTCAATGGACACATTTACCGACCAGAGCTTCGGGGAGTTATGCGACGTGGTGAAGGGCGTCTACACCGACCCCGAACACGTCAGGGCAATAGGCTGGGACGCGGACACGCCCGTGCATCACATCGAAGGGGCGGTGATAGCCGAAATACATTCCCGAATCGAAGAGTTCATAGGGGAGAGGATGGAGGTCGCGGAGAGGATTCGTGCGCGCCACATACCTCCCGAGACTCTCGGCGAGTCTCACACGAGGCGGCGCAGAGAAGAGGTCATAGATTTTCTCAGGAAGCACCGGGGCGAAGGTCTCTCACACCCCGACGCAATCCTCGACCAGACGGTCGGGGCCGTAGTCGACAACTGGCGGCATGAATTCGGGCCGGCGGGTCGGCGCGCGCCTACTCACTAAACGACTCGGTAAGCCTGCGGAAGTGATAGCCCATGGCGGCGAGCGTGACGGCGTGCGCGAAGTGTCGGCGGTGGGAAGTGGCCGCGCGACGCAGGTAACGCCAGAACTCGGCCCGCCCGCCGTCGCGCACTCCGAGCGTGAGTACGACACGCACGAAGGCCGCTGTGTCTCCGGTCAGGCGGCCGCGACGCGGCTCCGGCTCCTCAGTCAAACGCGACAGACAATCGAGCGACCGCCGGTAGTATTCGGCCGGGCCGTAGATGGTTCGCAGAATCCTCTTGTAACCCTCGACGAGGCGGGCCGTCTCCATCCGCGGGACGAAGTTGAGCGTCCCCTCCGTGTTGTTCCCGCTACTCTCTTTCAGTAGTCTTCCCTCGCGCTTGAGCCTGCGCCAGAGTTGCGTGTCCGGGAGCGCCGTCAGGAGCCCGACCATCGCGAGCGGGATGGCGCTCTCGCGTATGAAGTTTATCTGCCGCTCGAAGATGTCTTCGGGGTCGTTGTCGAAGCCGACGATGAAGCCCGCCATCACCTCCATGCCGTAAGACTGAATCTTTCGCACTGAGTCGAGAAGGTCGCGCTTCGTGTTCTGCCCCTTCTGCGCCTCCTTCAGACTCTCCTCGACCGGGGTCTCGATGCCGAGGAAGACGCGCCGGAAGTTCGCGCGCCGCATCGCGTCGAGCAGTTGGTCGTCTTCGGCGAGGTTCACGCTCGCTTCGGTGATGAAGGAGAACGGTCGTCCCCGCCGCTCAGACCAATCGGCCAGCTCGGGCAAAAGTCTTCGCACGTTACGCTTGTTGCCGATGAAGTTGTCGTCGACGATGAAGACGAGTCCGCGCCAGCCTACGGCTCGCAGCGCGTCTAGTTCCGCCAACAGTTGTTCGTTGGTCTTCGTGCGCGGCACGCGCCCGTAGATTTCGATGATGTCGCAGAACTCGCAACTGAATGGGCAGCCGCGCGAGTACTGCACGCTCATCGCGCTGTAGCGGTTGAGTTCCGCGAGGCGGAAGTGCGGGACGGGCGTCTGCGTGAGCGCGGGCCGCTCCGAGGCTTGGTAGAAGCGCTCGGCCTTTCCCGTTCGCAGGTCTTCGATGAAGCGAGGCAGAGTCGCCTCTGCCTCGCCGACGAAGATGTGATCCGCGTCGGGCAACTGCTCGGCGCTCGTCGAGACGTAAGGGCCTCCGACTACGACGCGCTTGCCTAGAGCCTTCGCACGCGCGACGACGAGTTCGAGTGAGCCCTTCTGCACAATCATCGCGCTCATGAAGATGAGGTCGGCCCACTCGATGTCTGAGTCCCGGAGCCTTCGCACGTTCATGTCTACGAGCCGCCGCTCCCAACCGACGGGAAGCATCGCGGAGACGGTCAACAGTCCGAGCGGAGGGAAGGCCGAGCGCTTGCCCTCGAACGTCAGCGCGTGGCGGAAGCTCCAGTAGGTGTCGGGGAATTCCGGGTAGACGAGCAGTATCTTCATCGTGTGGCCTCCTCGCTCGGGGCTTGTATCGACCGCATAGGGCCGGTACGCCGACTAGTGAGCCGTGCCGGGCTGATTTGTCGATTCAAGACGCGCGGGCTTCAACTGAAACCTCTGCGCTCTGCCTCCGTGCTTTGCGCCACTTACCGACAGCTTCCTTCAAGAGCCCGTAAATTATCCGCCGATTGTCCGCGATCAGTTTCAGCCAAGCGCGGCGGGTCATCTGCGGGAAGTAGATGCCGCGGAAGAAGAGGCGCGCGACGAGATGACCGGCGCGGTACTGAAACGGCCTGTCGGCGATTGCCGCAAGGGCTTCGGCATTCCTTTCCGGGCTGTAAGACATCTCCCACGCTCGGCGCGTCTCAAGCCTCGCCTCCTCGATCGTCATCTTCAGGGGCGCGTGCGCCATCACGAACGGCGCGAAGTCCAGCCAGTGTTTCGGGCGCGCGAGACGCCCCGCCTTCTCAAGCCTCTCGTAGAGGGGCGTCGCGGGGAACGGCGTGAGCTGCCCGAAGACGGGAAGGCCCGGCGGCCAGGACTCTATCTCGCGCACCGTGCGCTCCGCCACGCCCACGGTGTCGTTGTCCATGCCGAAGATGAAGGACGTGATGGCGTAGACGTTCCTGCGCGCGAGCCGCGCGAGCACCGCGCCGTACTCCGAAGGCTTCGAGAAGTTCTTGTTCACGTCGGCCATGTTCGCCGGGTCTATGGACTCCATGCCTATGAAGACCCACTTGCCGCCCGACTCGGCGATGAGGTCGCACAGCTCCTCGTCGCGCAGGAGGTTCGTGCTTATCTGCGCGACCCAGGGGAGCTGCGCGCCGGCGGCGATGATGTCGCGCAGCAGTGCCTTCGTGCGCTTGACGTTTATGGCGAGGTTGTCGTCTATGAAGAAGACCGCGACCTGCCCGCGCTCGCGCCGCGCGCGCGCCTTGAGTCTCAGCAACTCTTCGACGACCGACTCGTTCGTGCGGAAGCGAATCGAGTCGCCAAAGAATCCGGTCACGGTGCAGAACTCGCAGCCGTATGGACAGCCGCGCCCCGTCTCCAAAGGCACGACGTGAAACTTCCCCCACCCCGCGCCGAGCTTCGAGAGCAGAGGCCGAAAGATTTTTGGAATGAGGCTGAATTGGTCTAGGTCGAGAGTCTCCCAAGGGATTGTCGGATAGGGCTGAAGCGAAGGCTTCTTGTCGAGCCCCTTCGCGTCGCGCTCCGGCTCGTAGACTTCTTTCAGACATCCGCGCGCGGCATCCTCGACGATGAGGGGCCAAGTCTCGTCAGCCTCGCCGAGCGCGACGGCGTCGGCGTGGCGCGGCCCACCGTCGCGTCCCAAAGCCTCGTCGGGGCACTCGGTGACGTGCGGGCCGCCCATCACGACGGGGACGCCCGCGGCGCGAAGCGCGTCGGCGACGCGGTAAGCCTTCGCGACCATGCGCGTCATCGCGCCGATGCCGACGAGGCCGATCTTCTGCTCGCGCGCGAAGCAAACCAACTCAGCGTCCGTCATCGCGCGCGCGTTGCCGTCTACAAGTAAGACTTCGTGGCCCTCGGGCGTGAGCGCCTGAAGCAGAAACATCCAGAGATGAGGCATGAAGTTTCGAGTCACGCCGTTGTCAGGGTTGTAGAGTAGGATTCTCATCAAGTCACTCGCCTCCGGAGGATTAAACTTCGGCACGCTCCGGCGACGGCGCAGGAGCGTGAACATGCATCAGACGGCAAGAGGAGGGAGTTAGGGTGACTCGATCCAGATGTCAGGTGGTGACCTGTTCGGAGCGAATATATCACCCAATGTGTGGTAGCACACATTGGAACTCGGCGTCGCCCGAGGGCAGAATGTACGATGGTGTGCTTTACGAATTTAGTGAAAGCTGAGGCCGCGCGCCCTCTTCTCGCGCGGCCATGAGGTTGACCTTCTTCAACTCGCTCCCTTTCATCCCGAAGAAGGTCGCCATCTGAACGATCTGGGCGGGGCTGACGAAATCCTTCGGGTCGGAGCAGAACTTCTCTAACGCTGGCTCGAACTCGCGGCAACCCATCGCCCTGGGTATCTTCAGGCCGAGATAACATTGGCCGTCCTGCCGATAATATTTACAGAAATCACAGACTATCAACGTTCACCTCCTTTAGAAACTCCCGGTCTTTAAGCGGTGCGGAAGCGGGTCGGCCGCTCAATGTCCCACCGGTATCCGCTGGTAGCGCGTCTTGCCTTCTTCGTTCTCCCAGGAAATGTCCAGGACGTAAGGTTTGGGTTCGCCCTCGACCGCCTTCAGGCGTTCCAACTGGTCGTGGGCGGCGTCGGCCGGCCTTCCGTCAATCCAGGTCCGGTGAGACATGACCGCTCTCTCCTTCGGATAGACCGCCTTGACGGGCTCGAACTTGATGTGAGACCGCGAGGGGACGCCGCTCGGGGTCCCCTGGTCTTTGAGAAAGATGGCGAGAACCTCGACGCTCTTGAGCACCTCGCCGGACGTGTTCGTCAGCTCTAAAAGCAACTTATGGTCGCCGTCAAGGAACCTGGCGGTGAAGGGCTTCTCTGTATTTCGACTCATGGTCATAACCTTTCCTTCGCAATAAAGAAAGGCGGCGGAGTAGAAACCCCGCCGCCTTTCACACCCGGTGAACGCAAACTAAATAGAGGGCCTTCGGCTCCGGCAGATACATTCAAACCCCTGCCGAACGAAACATTATACGTCCCCGCCGCGCGCGCGTATGTGCGCTATGCCGCATACCGGCCATAGCCGCGTGTATTCCTGACGCGGATGTCTTGCCCCTACATGCCCGCGACTTGATTGCTATAAAGTGCGAAGAGGCAGGGGCGGCCGTTCTCTTTTTCCCGCTTATTCAGGAACAGGCGCTCGTCCGCCACCTTCACAAGATGCGTCGCGGTACCGTCGTCTCCCGGGCAAGTGCTCAGGCCGAAGCTCATGCCGAACGCCGCCGGCGCCCCTACAGCCGTCCCGAGTTTACGGAACTCTTCCGACAGGCGACACATCATCACTCCGGCGTCCTCGTGGTTGGTCTCGGGCAGGATGACGGCGAACTCGTCGCCGCCGTAGCGGCAGACGACGTCCGTCTGCCGCAGCTCGCGGCGCAACAGCTCGGCGCACTTTATCAGCAGAAGGTCTCCAAACTGATGCCCGCCCGTGTCGTTGACCGTCTTGAAGTCGTCGAGGTCGATGAGCACGACCGAGAGCGGGGCCCCGTAACGCTGCGCCCGCCTGAGCTCTTCGTCGAGCCGCTCGTAAAAGGTGCGGTGGTTATAAAGGCCGGTGAGGCCGTCGGTGCGCGACAGGCGTCGCAGCCCGCCGGTCTTCTCCTCGACGAAGGCGGTTAGGGTCTCGCACAGCGCCTCGTCCACGGCGAGGCCGAGGCGGCGGCGGGTGCCCGACGCGGCGACGGGGCCGAGGCCCGCGGACCAAGCGGCATGTTCTTGCAGGTAAAGAAAAATGTGCCGGCGTAAGAGCTGGTACTCGCGCACCAGTTCCCTCACTTCGAGTTGCCGGCGCGCCCGCTCGCGGCCGTACCGCGCGGCGCGAGAAACCTTCTTCAGCTTGAGACGGTCGTCTTCCGACTCCACGGCGTCGAGGATTTCGTCCAGCACCGACGAGATTGAGTCTGGGAGTAAAGCGGCCGCGCCGTCCCCGGCCGCCGTTGCGGCGCGTTCGGCGCGCACGGACTCCTCCCAGCGGCGCAGGATTTCGCCCGCGCCCGACTGGATCAGCCGCTTAATGCCCGCCGAGTCATCGAGTAGTGAATGTGATAGCGTCTGCATCGAATTTCTTCTCGGCTCGGGCGCGGCGCTCCGATTGTACGAGTGCCCGTGAGGTAAAAAGAGAAGGGTGAGGCGCGTTCTTGCTGTGCCTCACCCTTCCCCTTTCCTGTGGCAACCTGCCGACAGTGCCTGAAGGTACTGGCACCTCGGCCGGTTCTCTCGCTGGTCAAGCCGGCCATACCTGCGTTTACTGTCAAAACATTAGTTGGCATGGTACGTTATGCGCATCCGGCCGTCTGTGCGGCGTCACACATACCTTCTAGTTGAGACGGCGAGTCGTCTATGCCCACCAACGCGGACACGTCAGACCCGACGAAGAACAGCCTCCTCGCCGCGCTCCCGCGGGAAGAGTACGAGCGCGTGCTCCCACACCTCGGGCACGTCAACTTTAAGCTCGGGGAGGTCGTCTACGAGTCGGGCGTGCAGATGGAGCACATCTATTTCCCCACCAGCGCCATCGTCTCGCTGCTCTACCTGATGGAGAACGGCACGTCCGCCGAGATGGGGATGGCGGGCCGGGAGGGGGTGGTCGGCGTCGCGCTGTTTATGGGCGGGAACACCATGCCGAACCGCGCGGTCGTCCAGAGCGCCGGGGGAGCCGTCCGCATGAAGGCGCGGGTGTTGCGGGACGAGTTCGCGCGGGGCGGCGCGTTCCAGCGCCTGCTGCTGCGGTACACGCAGGCGCTGCTCACGCAGATGTCGCAGACGGCCGTCTGCAACCGCCTCCACGCGATAGAGCAGCAGCTCTGCCGCTGGCTGCTGCTTAGCCACGACCGCCTCGACTCGGACGAGCTCGTCATGACGCAGGAGCTGATCGCCAACATGCTGGGCGTCCGGCGCGAAGGCGTCACCGCGGCCGCCGGCCGTTTGCAGGAGCAGGGGCTCATCAGCTACGTGCGCGGCCGCATCCAGGTCCTCGACCGGCACGGCCTCGAAGCGTCGGCCTGCGAGTGCTACAAGGTGGTCAAAGACGAGTACGACCGCCTGCTCAATCAATAACCCTCCCTCCGCGCCCCATCCTATAAGCGTCCTATCGCACAGACCGGCCTTCCCCCCTCGTGTTAAAGGTGGAGAAGCCCCTTTAGAAGAACGACGGTAACGGAAGCGCCGCCGCCCGCCGGAGGCCGTAAGGAAACACTCGTTGCCCGTCAACAGCAAGCCGCACGCCCCGTCCGCGAACCGCCTGCTCGCCGCCCTGCCGAAGGGAGAGTACCGGCGACTGCTGCCCGCGCTGGAGCGGGTCACGTTGCGCTTCGCCGAAGTCCTCTACGAACCCCGCGCGCTAATCCGACACGTCTACTTCCCGGACGACTCCACCGTCTCCTTACTAGCGGGGGTGGCCGAACGCTCGACGCTCGAAGTAGGGTTCGTCGGGAAAGAAGGGATGGCGGGCATCTCCGTCATGCTGGGGGTAGACACTTCGCCTCACAGGGCCATCGTGCAGGGTGCCGGCACGGCCGTACGGATGAAGGCGTCGGCCCTCAGAAAAGAGTCCGGCCGCACGGGCCCGCTGCATGACCTGCTACACCGCTACGCCCACTCGCTTTTGATGCAGGTCTCTCAATCCGCCGCCTGCAACCACTTTCACACGGTCGACGCGCGCCTCGCCCGCTGGCTGCTGATGAGCGGTGACCGCACGGAAGCGGATGAATTTCGTCTGACGCAGGATTTCATCTCCGACCTGCTGGGCGTGAGGCGCGAGGGGGTCAGTAAGGCGGCCGGCGTCCTCCAGAAGGACGGGCTGATTACCTACAGCCGCGGGCACATCAGGATTCTCGACCGGGCACGCCTTGGGGCGGTCTCCTGTGAATGTTACGGAATCATCAAGGACGAGAGCGACAGCTACCTGACAGAGATTCGGGTTCGGTGAAGTAGAAAGCTAGTCGTCCTTGCTCGGCACGCCGTGGAGGAGGGCGAGGAGTCGCTGCAACTGCTGCGGCTCAATAAGGGCTGAGATGTTTACGCGGTCACACGAGGGGTGTCTTGAGCACCTGCCGGGCCGTTCTTCTGACGGGCCACCTCGTCTCTGATGAGCTGCGACTTGCCTTCCATGCCGTTGAAGCCTTTAATCAGCTCCGTCGCCTCGCCGTACTCAAGATTCTCTCTGATGAACTCTGCGCGCCCCTTCTTTGAGACGGGGACGGAGTCGTTCACCCTTTTCACGCGGTACCTGACGGAAGGGTCGCCCTCGAACTTAGCCTTCTGCCCCGGCATCGCCTGTATCGTGTAAATGTACATGTAACCTATTACTCCCGGATCAAAATCACTTAGGTCAAAGACGCGCGGGGTCGGGTGGGGTTTACTCCTTCGCGCTGTCCGTCTTCTCAAGTGCCTCGGCGTTGAGGTAGTCGGCGCCGCCCGCGGGGAAGCTCACCAGCACGGATTCGGAAGTCCGCCCCTCGTCACTGGTCGTCACCACGCGCAGCGCCGTCCCGACCTTGCCCCTGTAAGCGCCTTCGAGTGCGCGGACGAGGTCGCCCGCCTTGATGCCCGCGCCGTGGTTTGGCGCTTCACGTAGCATTGCTCATTACTCCCCCGTCTCGTCCTTCTCGTCCTGAGCGTCCCCCTTGTGCCCGTCGCTTCTGCCTTTCAGAAAAAGGGGCTCCTCGTAGCCGCCGTCGGATAGTTGCCCGACGGGCGGCCGGGCCTCATCTTCCTCCTGAACACTCCCCAGTTCGTCCTTCGGTCGTTCGTTCTCGCTCATCCCGTTTCACCTTTCTCAGGCGACCTCCGCCGCAGCTTCCAGCCGGTCTGCTTCGGCCAGAATCTCCCTCCGCCCCTCGGCCGAGAGCCCTTGCAGGTACTCCAGAAAATCCTCGCGCGCCTCGTCGTCCGCCAGCGCGGCCTCAAGGCGCTCCAGAAAATCGTCGTAGCCGCTCACGCCTCACCGCCTTTCGCCCGGCGCATGATCTCAAGGGCGGCCGAGAGGTGTCGCACGGCCGCGGCGCGGAGCGAGTCGGACGCCTGTGACTGCTCCGCGGTCTCGGGCGAGCCCGAGAGGTCGATGACGGCGGCGCTGGCCGCGAAGGCCGCCAGCGCTTCCGACTTCGCGTCTTCCAGCACGTATGATTTGTCGCCCATCCCTCGCCCCCTCCTATCCGGTGTGCCCGTCGCCGGCCACCCCGCCGACGCCGCGGCAGGACTATTCGAGGTAGTGTTCGCCCAGACGCTTCTGCAACGCGGCCGGGACGGCTTCCCAACGCGCGACGCAGAGCACGCGCAGCGCCGGCCTGTCCAATACGACGCGCGAGCAGCGCCAACGCCCCGCGCCCTCGGCGTAGAGCCAGCGGTAGAGTGGGCCATCAGCGCGCCGGCTGTAGAACGCCGTCTGCCCGCCGCGCTCCTCACGGCCGATGGGTTCGATGTAAACGTGCAGGTCTCTCATCCGTGTGCGCCCTACTGCCCGTCAGTTCCGTCGGCCTACGCGCCCTGAGGTATGACTGCGGCGGTGCCGTTCGTTGCCGTCAGAAGAGTCTCAGCA
>JADMIO011609109.1_pt1 | contig 13811 bp, 9 predicted proteins | sample 8958161 | NCBI WGS metagenome assembly JADMIO01 (sample SAMN16585339, study PRJNA669376) | soil metagenome | isolation source: Crop rotation soil | place: USA: Cullars Rotation, Alabama | collected 2011 | reverse complement strand
GCCGCGACTTCAAGTCACGTGAATTCCAAGCTTCGGATCCCACTGTGCTGGAAAGAACTCAAATGGTCAGTTCTGCTGGCTGAAGCAGCGCTCCCAGGGCACTTGGCGCTAGTTATGCCGGCTAAAGCCAGCGCTCCCGCGCCGCTGTGTCAGTTATGTCGGTGCTCTTAGGCAACCGCTGTTGTAATGTCTGCTTGCGTATACGTCGCATCAATCCCGCCAGTTCTCCACCGCAAAAGGTTGCGATCAGCAGCGACAGAATGAAGCAGCAGCAAATCAGATCGATAAGATCCGTAAGAGGCATAGGAAATTCCTCCGCATCTGCGTTGATGTAATGCTTTGCGCGATGCCAGTCAGTGCGCCATTCCCAGCGAAACACTTGTGCTTCAACGCATGTCGAAGTTAAGTGCAAGCACTGTGATCTGGAGTCAAAGAAGTTATTGCTGTAGCAGCAAACTACAATCCAAAGAGGCGTTATTGGCGTACCGCCAAACAACAGCCAAACCGGCTGATGCTGAAAGCAAGCGCATGGTGGCTAAGCTTTAAATCAGAATCGACCGCAAGGATAGCCAGCGTTTGCTATCCGGTGCCGGCTCATTGAGATGGAATTTGTGGCTAACGAAAGTTGCGCTCGACAGTTGTTGAGAAAAATAACCTGTCGAATTAGCAAAGGCTGAGCGCGGTGAACGACCACCGGCGCTGTTGCCGCCCTGGTGTCGCTGGCCGATTGATCGCTGGGCGTGCCTGTGCCCCACGGCTGCAGGCATATGGCGGTATTTCAGAGAGGATATCGCTTCATTCTCGCTGATGCCGTCCCCATCAAGATCGTATGCATAGGCGCCAGACATGCAAAATAGTGTTGCAACAAACAACACCGCGGTCATGAAACTCTTTTTTATGTCGCGCATGATCCTATTGAACCACCAATATGGTCTCTGTGACAAATGAAACCAGCAAATTGAGTTTCGATTTTAGGCTCAAAAAGCTGTGGTCGCTGCCACGTGTTCGCTCTGCAGGGCGCGAATTTTCGGCAGAGCCTTGCGCGCGGCGATCTCGCCGGCTTCAATTGCGCCCTTGAGTTTTTCTCTATCAAATGAACTCATGTGCATCCAAGCGACTTTTGGTTCGATCAAAACATTAGCTTTATCGCTAGCTTTGTTTTCGATCTCAGATAAGAAGATACTGGAAACGCGATCTCCATAATCCATGATCGTGTCGTATTGCTTTTGATCAACTTTTTCCAAATAGGCTTGCAGGCGAACCGCCACTACTGCCGGTGCACCTTGCGCTTCGGCAATCTCTGTGGGTAAATTCGTTCGCACCCCGCCATCAACGAGCACTTGCTCGCCCACCTTAACGGGGCGATAGAAGCCAGGTGCCGAATTGCTGGCTCGAATGGCATCGGCAATACTGCCTTTGCTGAGCCATACCGATTTCGTTGTAGTTAAATCGACGGCAGCAGCAGCAAACGGAATTGGCATGTCTTCCAATTTGGTCACACCTTGCGGCAGATGTTTAGCGACGAACTTAGCTATCGATTCACCACTGTAGAGTCCGATTTGTGGATGAATGAGAAGACCGCGAGCTAGAAAGTATGGGCCGAAGTATAAAGCTGTCTGAAGTTTCCGATTATTAGGGAAATAGGCCTTTTTCAGCTCTCCTGAAAGAGCCAAACGCTCAATCTCTTTTACAGGTACGCCTGCTGCGTAGAGCCCGCCTATCATCGCTCCGATACTGCTGCCGGCGATGAAATCCGGCCTAATGCCTTCTGCCTCAAGAACCTTGAGCACACCGATATGGGCAGCACCTCTTGCGCCTCCTCCGGCCAAAGTCAGGGCTATGCCGCTATGTTTTTCCTTGAGAGGTTGGACTTGCTCGCTGGCCTGGTTTCCCCCAGATGAGGCTTCCGACTGCTTGACTGCCCCACCGAATGGGACCGAGGGGCTGGTCGGCACTGTCAACTTAGCATCAGCTGCAAATGATGGGGATCCCTGAGCTGAAAGAACCGTCGCGCTCAAGATGACGACAACATGGGCCAGATATTTTTTCACCCGAGTATTCCTTTTGTTGAGTTCCAGAAGTGACGCTATCGGGCAAAATAAAGTTTCGAAGAAACAAGGTTGGACAATGAACGTCAACATATCTATTGACTAAGTGCAGATTCCGCTTGGTGGTTGTGTCAATAAACAGTAAGATTCAGGCCCGGCTTCAGTCGGCATCAGTGCGCAAACCGTTCTGGTTGGCGTTGGCATTTTTAGCCTGGCTCAACCTCTCACCGGCGCTTGCCGTCGTAGAGCGTAGTGACGCCAGCGCCGACGCTCAACGCACCGGTGTGCCGCTTTACGAGTGGCAAGATGATGCCGTCAAAGACCCCAAGGCAATCGTCATCGCTGTTCACGGCTTTACTCAGCAAGGAGGTTGCTTTGGTGTTCTAGCCAAAGCGCTGGCAGACCAGGGCTACCTATTTGTTGCGCCCGATCTGCGCGGTCACGGCAGATGGACTACCGGCACAGGCAGCACTAACAATGACTTGAACATGAGTTGCGAGGACCTCAGCAACATAATTGCTCGATTGCGCAAAGAACATCCGCACGCAAAAATCTTTTGCCTGGGCGAAAGTTGCGGCAGCGCCGTCGTACTGAGAGCAGTCAGCGAAGATGCAAGAGGCATCAAGGGCATTATCTTGTGCGCGGCAGGAGTGCAACCGCATATTCACAGCCCGGCCAACCTGGGCAGTAAGTTTGTTATGGGCATGGCTAAACTGGTCACCCCCGTCGATCTGTCCGATTACTACTCACACTACGTTTCAGACGACAAGCGTATCGCCGACGAGATGATTAACGATCCACTGGGAAAAGGTCATCAATCAGGACTGAGTTTAATAGGTACGATGAACTTCATCAGTCAGATGCCGGATGTCGCCACAACCATACCTCGGTCCATTCCGGTGCTCGTTATTCAAGGAGCAGAAGATCAAGTCGTCGATCCTAAATCCGTGTTGCGCGTGGTCTCATCTTTCAAAACAACCGATAAAACTCTTGAAGAAATTCCAGGCAGTGGGCACGTCTTAGTCGGTACCTCATTTATCAAACCGCAGGTGATGGGCATAATCACCAGTTGGCTGGCCAATCACGACGGTATCAATAACAATGGCACCAACACTGCGACATTGCCGGGACAAAACAAATCTTTCGGACAAAAACTGAAGTCGAAGTTTCACCTTTAAGGGACCAACTCAAATTTGCAGGCAGGCATATGAAACCTCACCAAGCGGCAGAGAGACGGAGCCTAACCCCTCACCACATTGAACACAAAATGAGTAACCTTTGCTCTCACTCTGGCACTGAGCACAACTTAGTTTCAAACGCGGTACCGGCGCCCCAACCGAGGCGTGATGAGAGATCACGTCGGCAGCATCGATAAACTTACGTTTGATGCGAACAGTTTTCACTCTTGCTCGCCTCTCGTCTTGAGGTGCACAGAGCCGCTCGCGCATCAATTCAAGAATCAACGTCACAGCCGCAATCAGGTATATATAAGACTTAGACACGGTCAGGCCAAACCCTTCAGCCACCAGCACCATACCGACCAAAGCGATAAAGGCAAACGCCAAGGATCGAAGTTTGTGATGAGATTGCAAGAAGTTGGAGATGCGATCGGAGAACAGCATCATCACAACAATGGAAAATAATATCGCCATCATAATTACTTTCAGATCACTGGCCATGCCGACTGCCGTGATTACCGAATCAATGGAAAACACGAGATCAAGAATGACGATTTGAATAATGCAACTCTTGAGACTGATTTTCTTAGGTGCTTTCAGGCGACTAGCTTTGGGTTCGGAGAGTGGCTGGCACAGCTCCAGCGCGCTCTTAATGACGAGAAATCCGCCACCACCTAAAAGAACAACGTCACGAGCAGAAATCTCGTTTCCAAACATGACAAGCAATATCTTAGTCAGGCTCATAAACCAGACAAGTGACCACAATAGAATAAATCGAAACAGCATGGCCAGCGAAAGTCCGAGCAGTGCAGCTTTTTTTTGATGTTGCGGAGAGAGGTTAGACAAAGTGAGAGAATGGAAAACGATGTTATCGATTCCCAGAACGATCTCTAAACAAGCCAGGGTAAAGAAGGTCGTCCAAAACTCCGGTCTGCACAAATATTCCATGGGATTTCTCCTCATCTTTGAATGCCGACGGAAGGTCACTTCTCTTGCCGAGAAGCCCTTGAGCCTGGATGAAGTTGTAAAACAATTTCGTTATACCAATATGCGCTTCATGCATGGCATATCGTCTGAAGTTAATGAAGTTGCAATAAACCGCTATTCGAATTCAGAACGCAGATTTTTTGACTTCATCTCGATGCCCTCAGCAAGACCATCTTGCTTAGTCTGGCGCAGGAACTTGGCATAAGAGTCAAGCGCGTGCAGCATCACCCTGGGACTGTATTCGTTTTTGGTCTCCAGCAGATCAATTGCTTCTTGATAGTGCAATTGGGCGGCCTTGACCTTGTTTTGCTTGGCTTCAATCTCGGCCAGCAAGACGAGTTGGTCCTCCACAAACCCACTATTGACGTAGAATTTTTTTGTGATCTCTAAACTGCGCGTGGCATATTTTTCCGCTTGATCGAATTGCTTCGTGTTGACATAGTCCTTTGTCAGTCCATCTAACGGTCGCTTCATGCGCTTCAACGCTCGATCGTCTGCCGGCAGATCACTCATTTTTATCGCTTCGGTGAATGCAGCCTTCGATTTGTCGTACCTTTTGAGATGACTGTAGGCAAAACCCTCGGCCGTTAAAATTTCCACCTCCGGAGCCTGATTGCGTTCGCTGTTTGGCAAGAGTGCATGCGCACGCTCCAGAAGTTGAAGACACTCGCCTTGCTCTCCACGCATATCATAGACGCCAGCCAATTTGCGCAGACTCTCAGACTGTCGTGAAGCATTGCCTTTTGCTTCGGCAATCTTAAACGCCAATTGATAAAGCTCTATCGCCTTAGTCAGATTGCCTGCTTGAAATGCTTCATCACCGGCAGTTTTTACAGGTATCCATTTGCTCTTGTCCTCTTCACTTAACGTTGCCTCTGCCCTCAGCTCCGCTATGCCGCTCGTCAGTTGAGCGGCCTCACTGCCACGTCCGGTCAACCTGAGCAGAGTGGCACGCCCCTCCATAATCTGACGTTTTAAATCATCAGATCCAAGGGCCGATTCCTCCACCTCCAGTGCCTTACTATAGAGTTTGTCCGCCTCGTCGAAATGCAGGCCATCACGAGCCAAATTGGCTAAATGCAAAGCAGTCATGGAAAGTCCAACTGCATAATCTCGATTATCGACGCTATTGTTGCCAGGCTTCCAGAGTTTCTGATATTGCTGCAGCGCCTGGTTGAATATGCGCTGGGCATCGTCTGATTTATTCTCAGCCAGGTAAACTCCGCCTAGTTCGCTCAAAGTCTTCGCTAGCCTAACGTCGCCTTGAGGAAATTGCTCAGCCAAGCGCAACGCGGCGCGATAGTGCTCTTCCGCTTTTGCATAGTCACGACCGAGGCTTGACGAGTAACCAAGTTCAAAATTCTCTTTCCACGACTTATCATCGCTGACAGGCGGTCGACAACCACATATAGTGGCTAGAACCATAAGCAATACCAGGCAGCGACTTACCGAAAACATATCAATTTGGCTTTGCAGGTAGTTTTAAAAGTGTTTCTATTAACAGCATAAGGCAGCTGGCCAAATTGGCACAAAAAGCGGCAATCCATACTTGTCGTGGTTGATGCCGTTCGAGCAGCATCAAGATAGCGCCTTCAACCATGAATGAGTAGGTGCCAAACAAGGTCAGCCCCCAGATGCCGGAGCCTGATATAAACGGACCAAGACCGAGCAGTAGACCTGTAAACGAAGCAAAATTCATCATTAACGAGTCAAGCAAACTGAGGCTGAAACGGCCCCACTTCAGCCGCCACAAAACCAGGGTCTCAAGCAAGAGAATGGGCACGAATTGAAAAACGTAGAAACCGAGCATTTGCACTCTATCAAAGGCTTTACGGTACATCATAGCCGCTTTGGATGCTTTCGATAAATGCGAACGGGGCATATACAGATGTGGCGACCCGAAGCCCCACTTGGACTATCAGTGTGAAACCGGACAGCGGCGAAAAACTCGAGGAGTTAGCATCCCAAGAACGCCTCGATAACGATGAATCAGCCTCCTATGAATATGTGGATCCGATGGTGGGCTCAGTTCTGGGCGGCCATCTCGAGATTTTGGACGTGGTCGGCACAGGTGGAATGAGCGTCGTCTACAGGGCCAAGGATCTGCTTCTCAATCGCATCGTTGCCGTCAAGGTTCTGTTGCCGCATGCCTCGCTCAGCCCGACTAGCATTCTTCGCTTCAGGCAAGAAGCGATGGCGGCAAGCAAACTCATTCATCCAAACATCATCAATATTCACGAATTCAACGTGCCTGAAAAGGGACAACCTTACTTGGTCATGGATTTCCTCGAAGGCGAGTCTCTGGCTGATCTAATTGCAAAAAATGGTCCGATTGAACTGCAAAGGGCGATCTCGATTTTATGCCAAGTATGCGATGGGCTGGAGGCAGCCCACGAAGCCGGGGTCATTCATCGTGATCTCAAGCCAGGCAACATTGTCATCGCCAAGAGCGAAACGGGACGCCGAATAGCAAAGATTGTCGATTTCGGCATTGCCAAAGTCTACTCAGACAATGAGAACTTGCACGCGCTTACACAAACCGGAGAGTTGTTCGGCAGCCCTCTTTATATGAGCCCGGAACAGTGCCAGGGAGAACAGCTCGATAGTCGATCTGACATTTATTCACTCGGTTGTGTCATGTACGAGATGGTGACCGGGCAGCCACCACTCAAAGGACATACAGTCATCGAAACGATTCAACTGCAAGCGACGGCGATGCCCAAATCAGTGCGCGAAGTTCATCACAACATCAAAAAGGCAGAACAACTGGATGCCGTGCTACTCAAAGCCATGGCCAAAAATCCAAATCAGCGTTATCAAAAGGCCGCTGAATTTAAAAGTGCACTCGGTGCGATCAACACAAGACTGGGCACTGGCATTATTACCGAAGCGCTCTTGCGCCTGGAGGTACTGAGAAATAAACGTGCAGCAGGGCTGTTTGCCGGGGTGCCCCACTTCGAGCTGGTAGCATATATGGTGGCACTAGCGATCATCGTCGGTGCATTCAGTCTCTGGAGCAGATCACCACGAAATCAGGAAGTATACACACCCACATCAGTGAAGCCCGGTTCCACCTCCGCAGCAAAAAGCTGGGAAAATTGTGATCTGGAAGCTCAGAAATGTGTCGACCACGGCGAATACCAAAAGGCAGCTCAATTTTATGACACGGCGCTGTTTTTGGCCAAAAACCACAAAGATTGGGAAATCTCGACGCTCCAAGGTCTGATCGACTTATACACGTTGACGGATCAAGATCCGACAGCACTCATGAATCAACTGAAAACGAACTGCGATGAATTTGCCAACAATCGAACCTTGATACAGCGGTTGAAATCGCCCGCTTCCATCAACAATGCCCAATTCGCCAGAGCGACAATTATCAAAAGCATTGAGACGGCGGCGATTTTAAACTCAATTGGCAGATACGACGAATCCTATGAGTTGTTGCAATTGGCTCTTCTTACCGCAAACAACAATCTGAAATCAGAGAAGCAGATTTTGGCCCGGTGCTATCTGGCACTCGCTGACACAGCCATGGTTTGCGCCCCGAGCCTCGAAGAAGCATACAGAATAAAAGCATTGAAAATACTTGAGAAGATGCCTGGCGACGAGCTTCTTGGGCAGTGCACTTACGGACTTGCAAACCTACATGCACGCAATTCTGATTTCGCCAAAGCCAAACCATTCCTCGTCCAGACTATTAATGAAATGACGAAGCTTCACCACGAACAGACTCTACCGGTTGCCTATTGCCACTATTGGTTGGCTTGTAGTTTCGTAAGACCTGGCAATCAGGCTGAGGCAAATCCTGAGGCAGATAGGGAGTCGCAGATGGCAGAGTCGATTCTTAAGAACATCGTCAGTAGCGATCCAGAATATCTGCAGTTGCATGCACTGTTAGAAGAAGCACATCAGCATTTCGAAAAATCTCTGCTGACGTCATTGCAAGCATTGCATTCATTGGAGCAACAGCGGCCAGAGAATTACTACCGCATTGCTAAAATCTGCCGGGAGATTTTTTTCGCTCAACGCGGCAGAGGATACTCAAGCTTGCTGGAAAGCCTGATGAATAGAAGGTTTGCCATTCTGAAAAGATTGTCGCCCCAGTCACTAGACGCAGAGGCGGACGATTATGTTTATATGTGCCAAATGTATGCCTCCCGTAACATTCGCACCATGAGCTACAGACGGGCATTACAGCATTTAATTATCCTCGAGGAGGCCATGCCCGAAGGTGCCCACCATGGCCGCAACCTGACTAAAGACTATTTTGAAATGGCGACACTTCTCAGGTCGCCACCAGCTGATTTGAACGCTGCGGCAAGCTACGCACTCAAGAGCAAACGTTTGGCAGAAAGAGAATCAGCCGCCAATAAGAGCCTGGACATAGCCGAAATCGATACCGGATTGGCCTTGATATATGTCGATCAAAGAGAAGCTGATAAGGCAAGGCCCTTGTTGGCACAAGCAGTGAAAATCTTCCGGTCCACAAAACCGAACAAGAAAACGGATTCAAGAATCCTAGCTGACTATAACTCTTATAACAAGCAAGCAGTGGCAGCCTTAAGCGCCATCGAAAGAAACCAAGAAAGCGGAATATAGGGAAGAGACGTCGCAGTGCCAATGAAACCAGATAGCGGTCAAAAGCTTAGAGAAACAGCTGCCAGACAACGTCTCGAGCAGAGCGATTCAGAATTATCGCCGGCTGCCGATCCCATGATCGGCACTGTATTGAGCGGGCACCTGGAAATATTGAACTTCCTTGGGCGCGGCGGGATGAGTGTAGTCTACAAAGCCAAAGACTTGTTGCTGAATCGACATGTGGCTGTGAAGTTGCTCTTAGCCCATAACGCCCTTGATCCCAAACAAGTGGCTCGCTTCCGCCAAGAAGCCATGGCAGCAAGCAAATTGGACCATCCAAACATTATTCGCATCTTCGAATTCAACATTCCCGAGCAAGGACCTCCTTATCTGGTCATGGACTACATCGAAGGTCAATCACTCGCTGATCTGATTTCTAGCAGTGGCGCCATTGAACAAAGAAGAGCAATATCAATCATGGCAATGGTCTTAGACGGTCTGGAGCACGCTCACAAAGAAGGAGTCGTGCATCGTGACCTCAAGCCAGGAAACATCATGCTGCTCAAAGATGCCAGTGGAAAACAAACAGTGAAAATTGTCGACTTTGGTATCGCCAAGCTCGTGGAAAATGATCAAGCCCATGGGCTTACTCAAACTGGTGAGCTTTTCGGCAGTCCGCTCTACATGAGTCCAGAGCAGTGCCTGGGCAAAAAGCTGGACAAGAGAACTGATATTTATGCACTCGGTTGCGTCATGTACGAGATGTTAACAGGCAAACCACCACTGAAAGGTGCCACCGTCCTTGAAACCATTCAGCTGCAAACAACGCAAATGCCTGAGTCAGTGCGCCGCATTCATCCAGGCATCAAAAATCCAGACAAGCTGGATGCACTTCTTCTCAAATGCTTAGCTAAAGATCCAGAACAACGATTTCAAAACGCGGCCGACTTCAAATCGGCACTGCAAGATATGGAAATCAAAACGAAGGAAAGCTTGTTTGCTAGAGCGAAACTAAAGTGGCAATTGAAGCAATTGAAAGACCAGAGCAGCAAACCTTCGCTCGCTGCCCTGACAGCCTGCGGTCTGGCGGTCGTCCTGGGGGTCTCAGGCCTGGTCTGGTGGTGGCATGAGGCTCAATTGACAAAAACTGCTCCTGCACCACAACCAAATCTTGTCGAGTGGACTGACAACGACAGAATCGGTCAGGAGAATTTCGACAGCGGAAAAAATGACGCTGCTGAAGCTCGTTTTCTCAAGGCCCAACAAGTTAGTAAACTTCTCGGTCTTGAATATGAAATTATTTCACAACAAGAACTGATCGACTTCTACACTGCAGCGGGGAAAACAACCGCAGCCTCTCAAGCGAGAATGAATGAATTGTTCGATCAAGAAAACAATCACGCTCGCGAACTGCTTAAAAAGTTGGACCGAACCACTGACAAATCCCAGGCTCTGAATTTGATCAAAGAGGTCTTAAGCATCATCAAGCAGCTCAGATATGGCAGAGAGAAAGAGGCGCAGGACTTGACTAATCAACTAACCAACTTCGCCCAGAAGTTGGGTGATGAACGATCAGTTTTGGACTGCCTCTACCAATCAGCAGGCCTGGCCAAACTTCGAAACGACTCGGACGAGCGGCTTAGCTGTTTGACAAGAGCCGTTGAGCAAGCTCGGCAACTGAAAGAAGGGGCTCTTCAATCCAGTTGTCTGTATGCTCTGGCAGAGTGTTACAGAGATGCGCAGCAGTTTGACAAAGCCATTGCGGCTCTGGAAAAGGGGCGTCAAGCAGCTCCAAATTCAGTGGCGGCAGCCCGATGCGACCTGGATCTCTCAGATTTATATAGGCAACTTGGAGAATCTAGACTTTCTGAGGAAGCGAAAATCCGAGCAGAACGCGCTTTTATAGACATTCCGTTGGATAAACGTGACGATGAATATCTGCTCACTAATCTTCTCAGTCAGACAATCAGGCGGACCGACCCTTTACCGCCAGATTTCACCGAGAAAGCAGAAAATTGTTTGCGCAACAGCGAAACTCATATGCCTCGCGACTTCAGACAGATTGGCAGATCGTTGAATGTCTGCATGAATAGCACAAAACCGTGGCCGACCCTGAACTTCGAATCGATGTTGCGAAGAAAATTGGCGATCACCCAGCGTATCAAAGACCTCTCCCAGAAAGAGGAATTGGCATACCTGTCTGGATTGTATGGAACGCACGCTCAACACGAGCACAGCCTGGACGAGCATCGAAAGTCGCGCGTTATATTGTGTCAACTCGTTAATCGACTGGAATCGGCGCCGCTGACTTTGTCCGAACTCCAATTTTATTCTAAGTTCTATAGACTACTGGCTCGCCAGTATCTGGCAATCAGCCCAACCAATCCTCAAAAAAGCGTCGACTGTGCCCTTAAATATGTAGCCGCTGTCAGCCGTTACGCTCCCCATGACGCCTATGCCAACGCCGCGGCTAATGCCATACTGGCTGAAAGTTACATTGCCGCCAAAGATGCGGTGCATGCTGAGCCCCTACTTAAAAGAGCCGAGGAATATTTTCAACGCAAAGGGCCGCAAGGGAACGATTATGTGGTCAAAATGCGCGCCAGACTGAACGCTCTCACTGCCAAACAGCCCTGATTCTATATACAATGGATAAGCTTGACACCGGTGTTTCCAAACCGCGATCATTGGTGGCATGTGGATTGGTATTGGCTGTCTTCTTGTCTTTCTATGCATGGCAATGCTCATGTACAGCAGACGCATCAGCGCTTTGCTGGCACTGCCGATTATGGCCATTCTCATAGCCGTCATGGCCGGCATTCCGGGGCAAGACATTCTCACTGATGTGGTCAGCAAGGGCGCCGTCAAGCTCAACGCCACCTACACCACCACCATGTTTGGTGCCATCTTGGCTGAGCTTCTCAACAAGCAGGGCATCGCCAAATCGCTAATTCGCTGGGTAGCTGAATTTGCCGGCGACAATCCTTTCTGGTTGGCTGTCATCCTCACCATGGTCACGGCTTTGCTGTTCTCGACTTTGGGCGGTCTAGGCGCCGTTATCATGGTCGGCACAATAGTATTGCCCGTGATGCTCTCCCTGGGCATATCGAATGTCACCGCCGGATCGTTGTTTCTCTTTGGCATCAGCACTGGTGGCATGTTCAACATCGCCGGCTGGCAGCTCTACATGGATGTTCTCAAACTGCAACAAGCGCAGATAATCTCATTTGTCGTGCCGTTCTCAATGATCATGAGCATGATTGTGATTGGATTTTTGTTGCTCGAACTCAAATCAGTTAAGAATCTCAAATATGCAGCTGTGTGCCTTGGCATCCTGGGCAGTGCCTTCTTCATGCTCTCGAGTCATGGACAAACAGCTCTGGTTGCACCGTCCAAAATCATCGAGCCTTACTCCATCATGGCAGCGGCGATGGTTATTATCCTCCTGAGCTGGTATGCGATCGAACGCCACAGAGGGCACATCCTCGACAATCCATCCTTTGCGCTGGTCACTCCAATCATTCCTCTTATTCTCGTTCTTTTTTTCAACTGGGATTTCATACCGGCATTTATGTTCGGCATCGCCTTTTGTGTGCTGGCAACCTGGAAACGCAATTCGGTAAATGTCTTGACGCGCTCAATTATTGACGGCATAACCTCTGTGATACCGGCTGTGGTTCTCATGATCGGCATCGGCATGCTGATTAACAGCGTCATGCACCCGGCTGTGACGGGGTCAATCAAGCCGATTCTCACCGCCGTGATTCCCACCCAGCCTGTTCCATATGTGATCGTATTCACAGCCAGCGCTTTTCTGGCCCTTTATCGCGGTCCCCTTAGCTTGTGGGGCATGGGCAGCGGTCTAGTGGCACTGATCCAGACTGCCACGACACTCTCTTCATCAGCGATCATGTCCATGCTTATGTCGGTGGGACAGATCCAAGGAATTTGCGATCCCACCAACACTGCCAATATTTGGATTGCCACATATTTGAATACCGACACCCAAGTGCTGCTTAGAAAAACGATTCCCTTTGCCTGGATAGGCGTTTTTCTCGGGCTTTGCCTGGCGGTTTCCCTGGGCTTCGTGAGATTTTGATATGAGCGCTGAAGAACTGAATCTAGTTAAGAAGGTAAGAATCGGCATCGATGTCGGGGGCACATTCACACATGCCGTCGCTCTCGATGCAGAAACACTTTCCGTCATTGGCAGGTCCAAAGTGCCAACCACTCATGCCGCCCAGGAAGGCGTAGCCAGGGGCATTATCGATGCCCTGACCAAACTTTTGGCCAAGTCAGGCATCAAACCTCAAGACGTGACATTCATCGCCCACAGCACCACCCAAGCCACCAACGCTTTGCTTGAAGGAGACGTGGCGCCGGTGGGAATTCTCTGCCTGGGCACCGGTGCGAATGATTGGATCGCCAGGCCATCCACCAATTTGGGAAAGATCAAGTTGGCGCCGGAAAAGTACCTGACGACATATTTTAGATTCGTGGAAACAGGCAGCGCCCAAGACGTTGCCAAAATCAAACAAGCGCTCACTCAGTTGGTTGACTCAGGCGCCAAAGCAATTGCCATCACCCAGGCATTTTCAGTTGATCAACCTGATTACGAATCAGAAGCTCTTGCAATTGCCAGAGAGATGGGGCTTCTGGCCACATCAGGCTCGGAGGTTAGCCAGCTCTATGGTTTAAAGGTGCGCACTCGCACCGCTGTGATCAATGCCGCAATGCTGCCGAAAATGATCGAAAGTGCCGACATGACTGAGAAAAGCGTGAGAGATGCAGGCATTAAAGCGCCTGTGATGATCATGCGTTCTGATGGCGGCGTCATGGACATTGAAGCGATGAGGCGTCGCCCAATTTTGACGATGCTTTCAGGACCAGCGGCCGGAGTTGCCGCCGCGATGATGTTTTTGCGCATTTCTGATGGGGTGTTTTTGGAAGTAGGCGGCACAAGTACCGACATCTCCGCCATCAGCAACGGCAGAGCGCAGGTGCGTTCAGGCGAAGT
>JADMIO011246964.1_pt1 | contig 13813 bp, 10 predicted proteins | sample 8958161 | NCBI WGS metagenome assembly JADMIO01 (sample SAMN16585339, study PRJNA669376) | soil metagenome | isolation source: Crop rotation soil | place: USA: Cullars Rotation, Alabama | collected 2011 | reverse complement strand
GCGTGTTTGGCAAGCGGGCTTTCCTCCGCGTCCATCAAACATGGAGCCACGCGCTGCCGGTGCAGGCCGGATTCAGCGTACTGGCGGGTTGCATCGCCCAAATTTTTGGAGTCTCCGGGCTCCTGGCGGGGTTAGGGCTTTTTGCCGGGCTGGCAGTCCATACGTTGCTCGATTTCACCAACACGCTTGGCGTGACTTTGCTTGCTCCGTTTGCGAGGAAAAGATTTTGTATGGAATGGATATTCTTCATTGATGCGGTTGTCCTGCTGATGACGGCAGTAGGCGTGTGCCTCACGATCTGGAGATTTGCCGACAGTGGCGACGTTCCCGCCAGCTATGCCGTGGTCTTTTTCATAGCGCTGACTGCCTACGTCGCCGCTAAAGCAGTGTTCCGTAAGCGCGCGGGCTCATTAGCGCCGGAGGCCGTCAGTCTGATTCCTTCGGCCCTTTATCCGTGGCGTTTTCTTGGGGTGGTTGATCACAAAACACGCAGCTCCTGCTTTCAAGTTAATGCGCTCACCGGCGGCAAAGAGTCCCTTGTCGAGCGGCAGATCCTGGATGGGGACTACGCAGCTCTGCTTTCGAAGCTTCCGGAGTTCCGTCTAATGAGCGAGTTGTCGCCGGCCTACCACGTTGTCGATGCGCGCAAAACGGGCCAGGGCGAGTTGGTTCTCTGCCGCGACCTGCGAACGCGGAATTTCGGGACAAGATTTGGCGATCTCGAAGTAATGATCGACGCCGACCAGCGCATGAGATGCGTGAAATTCCATGTCTAAAATCCAACATAGAGGCCGAACCTGGGGCTTCAGGTTTTTCCCGACCGATGCAGTCGTAATCGGGGTCTGCGGCGGGGCCGCGTACGTTTTGCGGCGAATCGAGCATCCGCTCTGGTGGATGCTTCTCATTGTAGCCGGGCATTTTTTCATCTTCTGCAATGTATTTCGGGTGCGGCGCCGGCTAGAAGTCGGGTGGGCGATATTTTTTCTACTGAACTGTGCCGCCTGGATTTTGCTTGGGCATCTGGATTGGTTCCACGTGCTGGCCACGCAATTGCCGTTTACCGCCTTCGCTGTTCTCACCGAAATGCGAAGCCCCCGTTACCACGGAGTTTTCGCTCAGGCGGCAAACCCAAAACTAAACGATTACCTGGAAGGAAAAACCGGAAGCGAGTTATGAGTCAGTGAATCAGTGAGTCCATGAGTTGAAAGAATTTCATATGAACGACAAAGAGATAATCAGGACAAGCAAGTTTCTCAGCTTGATCCTTCGGCATGAGCCGGAAGCGAGTTGTGAGTCAGTGAATCAGTGAGTCAGTGAGTTGAAGGATTTATATGAACGACAAAGAGACAATCAGGACAAGCAAGTTTCTCAGCCTGATTCTTCGGCATGAGCCGGAACGGGTGGGACTGAAGCTTGGCGAAGCGGGCTGGGTAGGCGTTGACGAGTTATTGCAGGCGGTGAATCGAAATGGCGTTTCGCTTACGCTTGATCAGCTCAGACACATCGTGGCGACAAGTGATAAGAAGCGCTTCGCTTTCAGTGATGATGGTCAGAAGATTCGCGCGAGTCAGGGACACTCCGTGGAGGTAGACCTGCAATATCCGCCGCAAACGCCGCCGGAGATTTTGTATCACGGAACCGCAACGCGCTTTCTGGATGCCATCCATAAGGATGGCCTTCAAAAGATGGAACGACACGATGTGCATCTCTCGGCCGAAACAAAAGTAACCCTCCAGGTCGGCGGCCGCCACGGTAAGCCAGTGCTCCTCACCATCCGCGCCCGCGAAATGCATCAAGCCGGCTTCGTCTTCCGATGCTCCGCCAACGGCGTCTGGCTGGTCAACGAAGTGCCGCCGCAATTCATCGATTTCCCATGAAAGCTTTAATACTCGTGGACATTCAAAACGACTTTCTGCCTGGCGGCGCACTCGCCGTGCCAGATGGAGACAAGGTCATTCCAGTCGCAAATAAGCTTCAGAACTCTTTCGAATTAGTCGTTGCCACGCAAGACTGGCACCCCGCCAATCACGGCAGCTTTGCGGCGAGTCATCCTAGAAAGAAGGTTTTCGAGCAGATCAAATTGAATGGCCTGCCGCAAACGCTGTGGCCGGTGCATTGTGTGCAGAACACGCCGGGGGCTGCGCTGGCAGCGGATTTAGCCCGGGAGCGCATTGCTAAAGTTTTTCAGAAGGGGACTGACCCCGGGATCGATAGTTACAGCGGTTTATTTGATAACGGGCGTCGGAAGTCCACAGGCCTGGGTGAATGGCTTAGAGAAAAAGGCGTGCGGGAAGTTTTTGTGTGCGGGCTGGCGACCGATTATTGCGTGAAGTTCACGGCGCTGGATGCGGTACAGTTTGGTTTCAAAACGGCACTGATCGAGGATGCGAGCCGGGGCGTTAATCTGAGCGCTGGAGATGTGGAAAACGCCATCAAGGAGATGCAGCAGGCCGGGGTTGGTGTTATTCAAAGCGTGGAGATTTTGAAAACGAAATGAGCCCAATTTCACAGACCGACCGCATTTTCGGAGCGCTCTGGGGTTCGCTGGTGGGTGATGCGCTGGGTGTACCGGTCGAGTTTCAGCCTCGTGAGGAGATTGCGAAAGATCCCGTTAAGGACATGCGTGAGTTTGGCACCCACCGTCAACCCAGGGGCACATGGTCGGATGACTCTTCTCTGCTGCTGTGCTCCGCCGATAGCCTGACGCAACACGAGTTCGACACGGAGGATATGGGAATGCGATTTGTCCACTGGTATCAGGAACGCCTATGGACGCCTCATGGGAAAGTGTTTGATGTAGGAGTGGCAACGTCGCACGCGCTCGCACGAATCGCGAACGGGATGCGGGCAGAGGTTGCAGGAAGTGATGGCCCGTACAGCAACGGCAACGGTTCTCTAATGCGCATCATCCCAGTTGCCTTGCGCTTTGCAGGAAATTCGACCGCACAGTTGCTCGATCGGATTCATCGCGCATCCGCGATTACTCATCGTCATCCGCGAGCGCAAATGGCTTGCGGCTTGTTCGCGCTGGTGGTCCGCCGACTATTGAATGGCGCAGATCCTGCCGAGGCATTCTCGAAGGCTTTAGCTGACTTTCAATCATTCTACGATTCATCCGCATGGTGGTCGGCGGAGTACGACTATTTTCAATTGCTGCTCGCTGGCGATTTGGATCGGCGACCGAAATCTGAAATCGATTCCAGTGGTTATGTGATTCATACCTTGACCGCTAGCCTTTGGTGTTTGCTGACCACAGGAAAGTTTCAGGAATGCGTCCTCAAAGCCGTTAACCTGGGCGGTGATACCGATACGACCGGTTGCGTTGCGGGCGGATTGGCCGGGGTCGCTTACGGCGTCCAATCCATTCCGACGGAATGGATTAACCAACTCGCGCGCAAAGACGATGTGGAACGCCTTTTAAGGGGTTTGCTGCGTTGTGCTCTGATGGGGTGAGCCAAGGCGTTCCAGAATGACCGACCACGTTCAGTTCGGACAGCGGCTGGCTGGCGTTTTGCTCGGGACTGCGGTGGGCGATGCGTTGGGTTTGCCTGCGGAGAATCTCTCGCCGGCCCGAATTCGCAGGTGGTGGAAAGGCGAATGGCGCATGCGCTTTTTATTTGGTCGCGGCATGATCAGTGACGACACCGAACATACTTTGATGGTGGCGCAGGCGTTGCTTTCTCACCCAGAGGATTCAAAGGCATTTCAGAAAGCGCTTGGCTGGAAGTTTCGCTGGTGGTTAACGGCTCTGCCGGGCAGTGTGGGACTCGCGACCGCGAAAGCGTGCCTGCGGCTTTGGATCGGATTTCCGGCGAGTAAGGCGGCGGTTGCTTCCGCCGGCAGCGGGCCAGCCATGCGCAGCGCGATCATTGGCGCATATTTCGCGAGCGAACCGGAGCGGCGGCATGAATTCGTACAATCATCGTCACGCCTGACGCATCGCGGTTGGCAGGCGGAAACCGCTGCCCGAGCGGTTGCTGAATGCGTTGCAATGGCCGTGCGGGAACAGAGACAGCCCGAGGTCGCAGCGGTCACGGAGTCGCTTCGCGCGATTTCCAAAGAGGAGGAATGGCAGGGCGTCCTTTCGCACGTTGAATCATCGCTCGGAGCGGGGCATTCGGTCGGAGAGTTCGTGCGGGCTCTCGGCCTGGAAAAAGGTGTTACCGGTTACTCATTGCACGTCGTGCCGGTAGCGATCTATGCGTGGCTGCGGCATCCCGGAGACTTTCGGACCGCGTTGATCGCGGTGTTGGAGTGCGGGGGCGACACCGATACGGTCGGAGCTATTCTCGGCGCGATGATTGGCGCCGCGGGTGGGAAACATAGCATCCCGGGTGATTGGCTCGATACTATCTGTGATTGGCCGCGTTCGGTTTCATTCATGGAGAAAGTAGCTGGCAGGCTGGCGGACCAGAAGGAGCGAAACAATTCACCGGGACCAGCGCTCTACTTTTGGCCGGGTATCATCCCGCGAAACATCTTATTTCTAGGGGTGGTTCTGCTGCATGGTTTTCGACGGTTGTTTCCGCCATAACCAAGTTATGAGTCAGTGAATCAGTGAGTCAGTGAGGGGGGCGGGGAGAGAGTGAGGGGCCGCCTAATTTTGCCGATGTGGGGTGCATTCGGCATTGGGAGAAACGGGTTGAGCGTGGAGGGTTGTGTATGGATAAGTTTTCGAGTTCAACTGAACCTTCGTTCGGCGATTTTGTCAGGTTCGGGACGGCCGGTCTGGGTCTGTTCCTGGGCATTTCGGGAATTATCTTTGCGCAACCGGTGCTGGGAATTTTGGGAGTGATTATGGCGTTGTTGGCACTTTTGGGTGGTTGGCGGAGTTACGAGAGCGATTAGACAAGGTTATCCGCGAATTACGCGAATTTACGCGAATCTAAAGGCCATGGTTCGCTCCGCTGCCCGGGTGCGATTTGAACGTGTCGCGGTGAAAAGCGGTAGAGGACTTCCGCACTCCAAAACCTGGCGGAGGTCGATCATTCCAATTCGATCGACGGTTGCGCCAAGATCTTTTGCCATATACAACTCACTGCGATGCACATTGAAAAGCTTCCTCGTTTTCCGCTGGCGCAATTACCAACGCCGGTGGAAAAGCTCGAACGGCTTTCGCGCGAACTGGGCGGACCGGAATTGCTCATCAAACGCGACGATCAGACGGGGCTCGCGTTGGGTGGCAATAAGACTCGCAAGCTCGAATTTCTCGTCGGACAAGCGCTCGAGCAAGGGGCGGATACGCTGGTCACCGCCGGGGCGGCACAGTCGAATCATTGCCGTCAAACGGCAGCGGCCGCCGCGAAGGCCGGCCTCGGGTGCGAGTTGATTCTGAATGGCGACAGGCCCGAACTGCCGGAAGGCAATCTGCTGCTCGACGAACTTCTTGGCGCAAGAGAACATTGGATCAAACGTCCGGACCGGCCGGCGAAGTTGCGCGAGATCCCGGAAAAACTCCGGGCGCAGGGAAAGAAGCCTTACGTGATCGGTGTCGGCGGCTCGAATGGTGTCGGCGCGACCGGCTACGTGGTGGCGATGATCGAATTGATGGAGCAACTGCGCGCAAGCAAACAAAGCGTGGATCACATTGTGTTTGGATCAAGTTCCGGTGGCACGCAAGCGGGCCTGGTGGTTGGCGCCAGAGCGGCCGGGTTCAAGGGACAGTTGCACGGATTGTCGATCGATAAGGGCGACCTGGAACTGGATTCTTACGAAGAGGAAGTGGCGCAGATTGCGAACGAGTGCGCGGAATACATCGGGCTCAAGGTGCATTTCGACTGGCAGGACATCAAAATCGTTTACGGCTATTTGGGAGAGGGCTACGGCGTGATTGGCGATTTGGAGCGCGAGGCCATTCGGTTGATGGCGCGTTGTGAAGGAATTATTCTCGATCCGGTCTATGCGGGACGCGCCTTTGGCGCGCTCGTGGATTTGATTCGCAAAAAAGTTTTTAAGCCGGGCGAAAAGGTTTTGTTTTGGCACACGGGCGGATCGCCGGCGTTGTTTGCGTACGCGAAGGAGCTGGTGTGACGTTATTACGGACGAAGTAAGGAACGGAGCGCGGCTGGCCCAGCCGCTGCAAGCCACGACAGCCAAGGACGGTTTGAACCTTCTACGCCACCCCTTGTACTCGGACGTTGCTGCGGCTGGGCCGCGCTCCGGTCCTGAGATCTCTAAATCCTGGCGTTGTCGATCAATCGGGTGCGTCCGATGAAGACGGCGAGGGCGACGTGACATCCGCGCTGCACTCGAGAAGCTGGTTCAAGTGTTTCGGGATCAAAGAACTCCACATAGTCCAAACGCGCTCCCGGTGTTTTGTGAACCAGAGACTTCACCGTCTGTTTCAATTGGCTCGCTGAACGAGGATTCTTTCTGACCAACCGCTGAATTTCCTTCAATGCGCGATTGAGGACCAGCGCGCTGGTGCGCAGTGGGCCTTCGAGATATTTGTTTCGAGAACTCATCGCCAGACCGTCGGATTCGCGCACGGTTGGAGCGACAACGATGAGAACAGGGAAGTTCAGATCGCGCACCATCCGTTTGATCACTGCGGCTTGCTGATAATCTTTGGCGCCAAAGACGGCAGCTTCCGGCTGAACGATATTAAAGAGCTTCGCCACTATCGTGGTGACGCCCCGGAAATGTGTCGGACGGGAAGCGCCTTCCATGGCCGACGAGAGCTTTTCCTCCACTACGTAGGTACTGAAAGCGTGGCCAGGAGCCGCCGGGTACATATCTTCGTTGGTGGGCGTGAAGACGACGTCCACTCCTGCGGCGCGGCAGAGTTTCAAATCCCCCTTTAAATCGCGCGGGTAACGGGAGAAATCTTCGGTGGGGCCGAACTGCGTTGGATTTACGTAGATGCTAAGGACTACCTTGCCTTTTTTTCCAACCGTCCGCCGGGCCTGCTTGACCAAACTTAGATGCCCCGCATGCAGATAACCCATCGTAGGCACCAGACCAATAGAGATTCCCGTCCGCCGCCAACGCGTGGCGAGACGTTGCATCGCGGCTACCGATCGCACAATTCGCACGCACAAACTGTAGAGCTTGAAGCAGGAACGCTAAAGTCAATTCATGTGCTGGGATTTACCTCCAGGCGTATCTGGACACTGCCACCGGACCGAGAGCCGTCCCGGCTCGCAGCAGCCACGATTGAATGAGGACGATTGAATTTATGTCACGCGTCCTGTGGATTCGGACATGCTGCGAACCGGGGACGGCTCGCGGTCCGTTCGGCTGAAATCTTTCCGACGGCACTGGTGACAGATGCATCCCTTCTTTCAGCGGATTCCTTGTAACTGATGGCCCATAAAGCCGAAGCAATACTGAAGACAGTTTGGCGTCGGTAACACCAAGCCCGTAGATTTCGCCGCCCTGACAGCGGGACGCTCGGGTCATGGTTTAGAACAGACCGGATATGTACAACACTACTTTAGTCCCAGCACCTGTGATTGTGTTTGAATGACACCCGCGTTGCATTACGATTTCGTCGAAATCAGCGACGCAACCCTGGTGGGAATTAAGCGTGATCACGAAGCACCATCTCAAACCTCTTATCGCTTTAAGCCTCGCACTTGGCCTCGGAACCGCCGATGGAGCCGAAAATCTGGAACAGGGCGAAGTGCTCTCAAAGGAAGGGAAGGTCAACTGGGCGCAGGGCACCGGTGAATGGGGGGTTGCCCAGGTGGGCCAAAAGCTGCGAGTGCGAGACCGGTTGAGAACCCTGGAGCTGAGCCGGGCCATGGTGCAACTGGCGGAATTGGGCCGGGTGCGCGTGGATGAACTGACGACTCTGGAAATCCTGCCGCCGCGCGATGACAAATCCCGTGGCACCATCGATCTAAAAACAGGGGCGATGTATTTCTTTACGCGGGACCGTCCGCGGGAGTTCCTGATTCAGACGCCGCACGCGCTGGCCGCGTCTCGGGGAACCGAATTTCTGATCGCGTTCAATGCCGCGGGAGGGACTGTGTTCACTGTGTTCGACGGGGAAGTGGAATTGTCGAACGCGCAGGGGGCGATTGTGCTGAAAAGCGGCGAGCAAGGCACGGCAGATCCCGGGCAACCACCGCGAAAGACAGCGGTCGTGCAGGCTACAAGCATCATGCAATGGTGGATTTATTATCCCGGGATCGTGGACCTGGATGAATTGGGTTTGAGTGCGGCGGAGCAGCAGTCCCTGGCTGCCTCGCTCGCAGCATACCGGCAGGGTGATCTTTTGTCGGCGTTGGAAAGCTACCCGGCCGGGCGCACTCCGCAGAGTGACCCTGAACGAGCATATTATGCGGCCATTCTTCTGGCCGCTGGACAAGTTAGCAGAGCAGACGCGCGACTGTCAGAAATCCGGGCAAATCTTCCTGCGGTGCGAGCTTTGCGTGAAATGATCAGCGCGGTGACGCTGGCCCAGCATTCGCCGGAAGGTAATCCTGAGACTGCGACCGAGTGGCTGGCGCGATCCTATACGGCTCAATCCAAGTTTGATTTGCCCCTCGCACTCGAGTGCGCGCAGGCAGCCGTGGCGAAATCTCCCGGGTTCGGTTTTGCGTGGGAGCGGGTCGCCGACCTGGAGTTTGGTTTTGGCCGGCGCCAGAGGACTTCCGAAGCGCTCGACAAGGCGCTCACCCTTAGCCCTCGCAATGCGCAGGCCTGGGCGTTGAAGGGTTTCGTCCTGGCTGCGGACCTGTGTTGGCGTGATGCGGAGCAAGCGTTTGACCAGGCCATCGCTCTCGATAGCGGGCTCGGCAACGCATGGCTGGGGCGCGGGCTCTGCCACATGAGACAGAACCACGTTGCGCAAGGTCGAGCCGATTTGCAAACCGCAGCAGCGATGGAACCGAATCGCTCCATTTTGCGAAGTTATCTCGGCAAAGCTTTCGAAACTGACAAGCGGCCAGAGCTCGGAGGAAAGGAGTTTCGGCTGGCCAAAGAACTGGACGCGTACGATCCGACGCCGTGGTTTTACCAGGCCCTGGCACTGAAGCAACAGCTCCGATTCAATGAAGCGGTCGAAGACCTGGAACGGTCGCAGGAATTGAACGACAACCGCCGTGTCTATCGTTCGCGACTACTGCTGGATGAAGATCGCGCCGTCCGCAGCGCCAGTTTGGCGACCATCTACCAGGATGCCGGGATGACCAATGTCAGCGTGCGCGAAGCCGCCAAGTCGGTAACCGCGGATTACGCCAACTACTCGGCCCATCTTTTTTTGGCTGAGAGCTTCGACGCCTTGCGCGACCCGACACGGTTCAATCTGCGCTACGAGACCCCCTGGTTCAACGAATTGCTGCTCGCCAACCTGCTTTCACCGGTCGGCGGCGGCAATCTCTCGAAAAACATCTCGCAACAGGAATATTCCCGCTTCTTTCAATCGGACCGGCTGGGATTGAGTTCAACTTTTGAAGGGCGGAGCGATGGGCAGTATCGGGAATGGGCATCGCAATTCGGCACTTATGGCAGCTTCAGCTACGCTCTGGACCTGGATTACCAGCACAACGACGGCGTGCGGATCAATAACGAGTTGGATCGCATCGAGTGGTACACGACACTGAAGTTTCAGATCACGCCGGCCGACTCGCTCCTGACCGTCATCAAATACCAGGATTATCACTCGGGTGACAATTTCCAATATTACAATCCCAACGCGACCAGCCGGGACTTGGAGTTTTTCGGTGTCACGAATGCGCCCATCATCAGGACGAATTTTACTTTCGAGCAAATCGACGAGCCCCTGGCGGTTCTGGGTTATCATCACGAATGGGGACCCGGAGTACACACACTTCTGCTAGGCGGACGATTGGCGAAGGACCTGCGATTCAGCGACACGCTCACCAGCCAGGTGGTGCTGGATCGAGACGCTAACGGCGCAGTCGTGGCTCCCCAGATCATCGTCCCGATGGATGTTAATTATCACAGCGAGCTTGAGATATACACGACTGAATTGAATCAGATTCTGCAAACCGAGCATCACACGCTGGTGCTGGGCGGCAGGTATCAGGGCGGCGATTTCCATACCACCGACCGGCTTACATTGAGCACCGTGGCGAGTAATCTGGTTCCGTTTTTCAACGACCCGCCCGGCGCAACCAACGTAGAGGACCGGTTTCAAAGAATCTCCGGGTACGCCTATTACACATGGTCACCGGTGAGCGAACTCCATCTGACGGGCGGTGTTGCGTACGACCGCGAAACTTATCCGAGCGGCTTTCGCGCGGTACCGGTTTCTGGCGGCTCGGTGACGGTGGAAAAAGTGAGCCCTAAAGCGGCGCTGGTCTGGAGTCCGTTGCCTGAAGTGACTGTGCGCGGGATCTATGCGCAATCATTGGGCGGGGTCGATGTCGACGAAACTTATCGGCTGGAGCCTGCGCAGCTTGCAGGGTTCAGCCAGGCATTTCGCAGCATCATCTCCGAATCGGTGGCCCAGTCCGTCACTGCGCCCACGTTCGAGACGGCTGGCGGAGCTTTGGACCTCAGGTTCAAAACCGGCACCTACGTAGGAATCCAGGGACAGGCGTTGAATTCGCAGGTTAGCCGGGATGCCGGTGTATTTAATAACAACGGCACATTCCCCCCTCCTCCTCCGATAACGGTTTCTTCCACTCGAGAGCATCTCGATTACGATGAGTACGACATCGGTGCGGTCATCAATCAACTGGTCTCCAAGAGTTGGTCGGTTGGAGCCGCTTACAACTTCACGCGTTCGAAATTTCACGACGTCTTTCCGGAAGTGGTGGCGTTTGATCCGTCTACCGACCGGCGCCAAGAGGCTGACCTGCACTCAACGACGATCTTTGCTCTGTTCAATCATTCGTCCGGCTTTTTCGCGCGAGGGGAGAGCCAATGGTATCATCAAAGCAATTCTGGTTATACGCCGGCGCTGGCGGGCGACGATTTCTTTATGCATAACATTTTTGTGGGCTACCGCTGGAAACGGCAAAGGGGAGAAATCAGTTTCGGCGTGCTGAACCTCGGGGATACTGATTACCGGCTGAATCCGCTGAATCCATATTCGGAACTTCCCCGCAGCCGGGTTTATACGGGAACGGTGCGATTTAATTTCTAAAGTGCCCGGCCCTGAACGAAATACGCCCCCCACCCGCGATCTCGCAGGGATGCGGTTCGGCTATATTGCCGGGATTGCCCTAACGGTCGCAATGGGGGCACTGCTGCTCCACATTGGCGACGGCTTAAGGAGATTCAGCTACGACTGGCCGTTCATCTGGAAGAAGTCTCCGGCACACGAGGATGACGGTTTGATAATGGTTTATATCAACTCAAACGTCAAAAGCCGGTTGGGGCAGGCGACAGACCAGCCACTGGATCGCAGTTTTTACATTCCACTGTTAAAACGCCTGCATCAGGACGGCGTGCGGTTGGTCTTGTTTGACCTGGTGTTTGACGCCCCAAGCAAAGACCCGGTGACCGACGAGAAGTTCGCAGAAGCTATTAGGAGCGGCAGCCCCACAGTCCTGGTGGCCGAGGAGAGGCACCAAACCCAGGAAAATGTGCCATTCGAAATAATAATCCCCCCAATCCGCGTCTTAGCCGAGGCCTCTGCCGGCTTTGGACTTGCCAACGTGGACGAGGACAAAGTGGATCGTTACGTCCGCAGACTGTATCCAGGCTCGGATACTCACCCGTCGGTCAGCTGGGTCGCTGCAAGTCTGCTCGGAGCAACAGCAACAAAAAACGCAGACCACCGCCTCAGACCGCGGTGGCTGAACTATTACGAGCCACCTCGAAACGTGCGGTCGGTCAGCCTGGATCAAGTCGCCAGCGAGCCGCCAGGACACTTTCGAGATAAAATTGTCATCATAGGAGCGGGGGGAGGGGATGCTGTTGTAGCTGGAGAGATACAAGATACGTTCGGCCATCCTTTTTCACGATGGGGAGCCGCCTTGTCACCGGGCGCAAACATCCACGCGTTTAGTCTGCTCAATTTGTTGCGAGGAGATTGGCTCCATTATGCTGGATCAGGCATCGAGATGGTGATTGTCGTCGCTTGGGGAATTTTCACCGGCGTTCTCTTCATGAAGCTGCGGCCATGGCCGGCAATTGGAGCAGCTTTGCTCTGTGCGGTGCTTCTCGCCTCCCTTGCTGCCTACATTCACCTGCTCCACCATGTTTGGTTCTCCTGGGCAGTTTCTGCTGGCCCGCAGACGGGCATCGCGCTGGTATGGGCGGTTGGTTACCGGTACATGATCGAATCCCGTCGCCGCGAACGGTTGCGGCGCGCGGTAGCTGCTTACGTATCCCCGCATATGGCCGACGAAATCGCGAACAGCAACTTCGACCTCAGCCCGGGGGGAAAGGAGCTCGAGGCTACGGTCATGTTCACCGACCTTGAAGGATTCACGACCTTTTCCGAAACTTTGCCACCAACAGAAGTTTCGAGAATTCTAATTTCCTATTTCAATGAAACCACCAGAGCCATTTTCGATCAGGACGGAACCGTCATAAAGTTCATTGGCGACGCGGTCATGGCAGTGTGGGGCGCGCCTTTGCCCACCCAGAACCCGGCTGAACGCGCCGTCATCGCGGCATGCAAAATCAATGAGAAAGAACATCAGGAAATCGCCGGACGAAAATTTCGGACCCGCATCGGCATTAATACCGGCACCGTTCTTGCAGGCAATTTAGGTTCGGATACGAAATTCGATTACACCGTTATTGGCGATGTAATCAATGTTGCGGCACGGCTGGAGAGCCTGAACAAGCAATTAGGGACGCGAATTCTGATCGCGGAGGCGACCCGCGCTCAATTAAGCCCGCGCGTTCGACTCCGAAAACTCGGGCGCTTTTTGGTTGCGGGGAGAGCCGCCCCGGTCGAGATCAGCGAAGTATTGGCGTTAGAGAGTCCGGATAGCCCCGAGCAGGCGTGGATAAAATTTTTCGATCAAGCGACCGATTACTTCGCAACTGGCGATTTTCCTCGCGCCGAGGAGCTTTTTCAGGAAGTGATCCGGGCACGAGAAGGAAAAGACGGTCCGTCACAATTCTTTCTGAAGCAAATCCATGTCTTGAAAGAAACGTCCCAGAGAGGTGAAAACTGGGACGGGGTTGTTAAGCTGGATGCGAAGTAGCCGCTAATTCGATTCTCGCGCCCGGAAAAACCGCTGCTGATTGGTCCCAATCGCGTTGGTGAAATTCAATAATCCGCTCCCCGGAAGCGTGTTCGTGGAAAGCGGGGCCCAAACCGCCCCATTGGTCAGGGCGCTCGCAAATTCAATCACATGTTTGCGGTTCGAAACGCCCTGGATTTGGAAGGTGATATTGGTTTTCAGAAACAGCTTCACCTGAGCGAGCGTCGGCGAAGGGAGATTCAACACGGTGATATTCGTCACCGCATTGTAAAGAAAGCCACCCGAAGAAAACTGCGCGGACAACGTCACCGGCGTATTGCTCGTGACGATGCCGGAAGAAAACAATCCGTTGGTTGTTATGTTGAAGAGTGTGGCGGTCCATACAGTGTTTGAAAACATGTACTGATAGTTGTTGGCGTAGGTTGCCTTTCCGGTATAAGCGTTGGAAGTTCCCTCAACAACGCTCGTGGTCCCCACGACACCTACGGCGGCCAGGGGGTTGAAGCCGGCGCCGGTCAGTCCAGGATCGAGGCGGATGACACCGCCGCCGGGTCCGTCAAAACCTCCGAGGTCCGGCCATACGCCGAAAGCGAGCAGGCTCTGATCGGCCGTGAACCAGTTGGTGTCCACCTGCTCCTGAAATTGGCCGAATGCGCCATAACCCACGCCATTGGTCTGAACCGCGCCCGGATTGAAGCTGGGCGCGGGAATCAAGCCCACAACCCGCCGCG
>JADMIO010604183.1_pt1 | contig 13814 bp, 18 predicted proteins | sample 8958161 | NCBI WGS metagenome assembly JADMIO01 (sample SAMN16585339, study PRJNA669376) | soil metagenome | isolation source: Crop rotation soil | place: USA: Cullars Rotation, Alabama | collected 2011 | reverse complement strand
GTGTTGGTGTTGGTGTTGGAGTTGGAGTTGGTGTTGGTGTTGGTGTTGGCGTTGGAGTTGGAGTTGGAGTTGGTGTTGGTGTTGGTGTTGGAGTTGGTGTTGGTGTTGGAGTTGGAGTTGGAGTTGGAGTTGGAGTTGTAGTTGGAGTTGTAGTTGTAGTTGGAGTTGTAGTTGTAGTTGGAGTAAGAGTAGCAGTTAGTGACATAGTACTGGTACGTCTACCAGTAGTGGTACGTCTACCAGTGGTACTTCCAGTACTGGGAGCACGGTTTTGGTTACGGTGAGCTGCGGGTCGTTGAGAAAAGATATCTTTTTCTTCTTCAAAAGCCAACGAAGTTTGAACCAACACACAACCCTTATTTCCGTCAAGCACGCAATCAGATATCAAACTTCAGTTTTTTTGAAAAAAAGGAAGAGAACAAGATACTCACCACAAGCAAAAAGATCAACACTCGAAGAGAGGACATGAAAATTGGACGTCTTCTTTGCATTCTTGTTCAAGACGGCAGAAGGTTGAGTCTTGAGCTTGCTAGCGATTGAGTTGAGGCTTTAAAATAAAACACAATTAAGATTTCTCTTTTAATAAAAAGCTTTAGAATTAAACGATCTCGTAATTATCCTTGATCTTTCTGAGATTGAATGAATTGTAAATTTGAATCTGGAGCAATAGTTGGTTGATAGCGGTTATATCTGACGAAGGATTATTTAAAGACCGATTTTAAAAAAAAAAAAGTCGGGTCTGTAACTTTTCTTTCAATAGTAAGATTGTATTCCGTTGATGTAATCTTGATTAATTGTTATTGTTGAGAACATCAGCAAATTGAACAAAAAACTCTTCAAAAGTTCTCTTGTAAGAATTTACAATATTTTCGTCTGCTTGAAATTGTGTCGCAAATTGCCATAATTTTGTATCATCGGCAGCGACACCAATTGTTACGGGTAAATTCTAGAATTAATTACAAGATTATTAAGTTCGTTAGCAGCGGTTACTGCTTTCTTTGAAGTTATCTGGCAAAAATAATATTTCAATTATATGTAAACATAAAATGGTTGTGTAAATATAAAATGAATGTTCTCATGTTTGTAAGAGCAGCCATTACTTTCGAAGTTCGTTTTCGATCGAAACAAACAAAGAAAGAAATAATTAAAAAGAATAAATAAAACAAAAGATTATTGGATTAGAATAATTTATTTATTTTTGTATTTGTATTTCAATTTGATCTCTAGGGTTGGGCAGGGTAATGACTATTTAGTTTTAAAACATAGTAGTCATGACTATGTTTGATTAGAAAGTAGTCACATATTCACTCACTATTTAAATATTTGTTAATATTTGATTTATTGTGATTATTTTTGATAATGAATTAATAACAACAAAATTATTAATTAAAAATAAAGTAAACAGCTCTTTTTAATCATTATCAATCAAAATTTTGTTCCTCCAATAATATTAAAAGTATTCCCGCCAATTTCAACAAATTCCATTTTTACTTTGTTTTAATTCCACCTCCAATCACTCCCACTTTTTATTTTATATTTTTTTCTATCAACGATAATTAGACCGTTCTTATTTATTTTTTTTCTATCAACGATAATTAGACCGTTCTTATTTATTTTTTTCTATCAACGATAATTAGACCGTTCTTATTTATTTTTTTTCTATCAACGATAATTAGACCATTCTTATTTATTTTTTTCGATCAACGATAATTTGACCGTTCTTATTTTATTTTTTTTCTATAACGATATATATAAACGATAATTAGATTACTCTTAATTTTTTTAATAACATTTATTTCGTTTTATTTCCTTTTTTAATTCCTACCATTCACCTTTGCCTCCCTTTTTATTTAAACATTAACGTAGTTGTTTTATTCTCATCAATTAATTGTAATTAACTCGTCTTTTTTTTTTTTCATCAACAATACAAATACTCAATCTTATATTTTATTTTTCATTGACAATACAAATAACTCAATATTACATTTTATTTTTCATCAACAAAATAAATAATCAACTGAAGAGAATTGTCTTCTGAGCACTTGGCAGAACAAGTATTCATTCGTTCTAATTTTGAGATTACCCAAGAAAGTTTGAATCAATTAAAAAATGTTTGTATAAAAGAAAAACAATAGAAATAAAAAATTACCATTGAAAGCAAGTTACAACAAGCTGAACTGTGTAATAAGTATCTTTTACTAGCATATTAATATGAGTTATTATATATGAATTTTGGCTGGTAAAATATGTGACTACTTTGTGACTACTTTCGATTTTTGCTGACTACTAGAAACCATTTTTGCATAGTACTGAGCCCATCCCTATTGATCTCCCTTTATTATTCACAGCTTCAATGGATTAACTAAACATTTAATCAGAAACTTTCAATTTAATTGATTCAAATAAAAAACTTACAATAAGATGCTAAACCAAAAACTCTTGCAACCAAAGAGAATGCTGATGATCTGTTTGACATGATTGAATAAGTTTTAATCTCATATGTTTACCCACAATATATTCTTCTCTCCAAAATTACAAAGTTTGATAGATTATAAATTCTTTTATATTTTTCTTTGTGAAAGATCAATATTCATCTCTTGTCAAGTTTCTAATTAAGTTGGTTTAAAACATAAACATGTCCTGAAGTTGATAGTTATAAATTTAGACATTCTATTGTTGAAGAAAGAAATTTTTTATTTTTTATTTTTTTTATTCTCTTGTCTGCCACAACTACCTCTGCATCTCCTCACAAGGATCCGTTACTACGATCAACATATAGAGTAACTCAACTTTAAATACTCGCTCGAAGATGAATCAGCAAAGACGAAAACTAGCACTTTGGTCACCCCACAATAGTTCACAATTCATTGTTGGTGCAAATGATCTCCGTTTATATGCGATTGATGAGGAGAAGATGGCAATCCGTGTCTTAAACATCAATTCTGAAGTTCAACTCTTCAAGGTAAACTTGATCACGTCTGTTATGCTTCCCGATCCTTATTGATCTCGTTAGTGTTTCGCGTGGTGTCCTGATGCAGCACATCCAAACCAACTAGCGGTTGGTCTTGCAAATGGTAAAGTTGTCTTGACAAGTACATCCGTAAGCCAGGTTACCAAGGAATTTGTTCCGCGTCACAGCCGCACTTGCAATGCCCTCGCCTGGAATCCCATCTATTCCCAACAGATCGCAGCAGGTCTCGATAAAGTACGTTCGGACCATTCGACCATCATTTGGGACATTACTCGTACAGGTTGTACAAGTCCTTGGTTGTCCATATTTTTAACTATTTTTTTTTCAGGAGTAAAAGGATCTTTTACTAATGATGATTTCACTCCTAGAGAGACTCCAATGTAAATCTCTTTTTTTTTTTTTTTTTTGATTCAACTTATTTACTTTTATTTGTAGTGTCCAAACTCCTAGTACTACATTAAATGTTTTGCATACAGATAATATAGAGACAGTTAATTCACCTTATGTTGAGGTGGCCAATTCAGAAGCAACACATGCTCTAGCTTGGTTACCTGGTGCTCCTAATTGTCTAGCTATTGGTACTGCTGTGAAATGGTTGAGGATCTATGATCTCCGCACTAGTTTGTATTATACTAGTTATTGGCTATGAATTTAACACTACATTAATTGAAAGATCTGAAATCATCTCGATCTGTAGTTGCTCATTCAAAAGCAGTATTGGGTGTCAATTTTGATCCATTTAATTCGAATCGCTTAACAACATTTTCTGAAGATGGCCAAGTTAAGATCTGGGATATAAAGAATCTGAGTGAACCTGTATATTATATATTCTTACAATAATCATAATTTCTTATTCATTTTTCTTTTAGACATTAACCATAAATACAGGCTCCAAAGGTTTGCTTCAGGTTGGTTGGTGTCCAACTAGATCAGGAATTCTCGCTACGATATCTAAGGAAGATAGTTGTATCAAATTATGGAATGTAGCTAATCAACAAGCTTCATTAAAAGGAGCAGAAGAAACTGGAAATTTTACATTGAACAAACCACATAGAAGTATGTTTTTCATTTCTATAATTGTAACAATATCGTAATACTACTATCAATACAGTACAACAACAATCTGAACCACTATCTTCTCTTGCTTGGCATGCTTCTAGTGAAGGTAGATTACTTACAGTAACACAATCAGGAATCGTTGAAGTAATTACACTTCACGAACCAATACCAGTATCATGGTCTTCTAATAATACTTTATGGTAAAACTATTTTATTTTTTATTTTTTTATTATTAATTTAATACTACCTATAGTTATACGGTAGATAAAAAAGTGATTGAAGTTTCTTTATGTCCTCCAATGAATCAAGAGAAACAAATTACTTCTACACCAACATTAAGATCATTAAATACTGAATCAGATTTAGATATATCTTGTAAAATTCGTCAACGTGCAAAGTCTGGTTATTCTCTTGATGTATCCCTATTTATTTCTTTCCTTACAACAATTATTATTTCTTAATAACTTTTGTTTCAAAGATTGAAACAAATCTTCAACTTTCTTCTTCTTTTTCACATGATATCAAACAACTTTGGGCCTGGATTTATAATACTCACCGATTACGATTAGATTTAGGTAGAGGAATATATTATTATATTGTATCATCTGCTCAAGGTTTAGTATATATTTTCATAATGAGACTCTGATTTTTTATTTTTATAGCAAAACAACCAATACAATCTCAAACTACTCAAAACAAAATCTTTCCTCAAACATATCATGGCATTCAGCGAAATCTAGCTCTTCAACTTTGTGGATGGGATTTCTGTTATTCTGACCCACAAAAGCGGACACAATTATTATCTGCCACACTTTCAAAGTACTTTGATCTTTAGAAAAAAAAAAAAAAATCATTTTGGTTTTATTGAATCAAATCTTTTAGATTAGAACAACAAGGACAATATGAAAAAGCAGTTGCATTAGCAATTTTTCATCATGATATTCCTGCAGCAATAGCAATATTGCAACGGGTTGCAGAATCTTCACCTAATGGTAGTAGTAATAACTTCTCTATTGTAAAGTATTAATCCACGTTTTCAAAACAATAGATCATCTAAATTTAAAATTAGTAGCTATGGCCTTAGCTGGTTATAGTTCCAATGAGAGTTCCGTATTATGGAGAGAAACTTGTACTCAACTTAGAGAACATTTTAAACATCCTTATCTTCGTGCTGCTTTTGCTTTTTTATGTTATGCAGCACCACCTTTATCACCTATACCTCATAGTTGTTTGGGAACTCCTCCACCTCCTCCTCCACCTCCTCGTCAAGGTAATGACTACAATTAATTTGATATTTAAAAATTAAAATAATATCTATTATTTTTAGCTGGATTGGAATCTGCTGGTGATATGGAAACACTTTATTCAGTTCTAAAGTGTGAAATTTCACTTTGGGATAAGATTGCTTTTGCATGTCGCTATTTACCTGATACAATTGTAAGTAATTTCTTTTTTTTTTATTGTTAGATTTTAATAAATTATTATAGCTTCTCTCCTATATTGATAAGAAAACTTCAGAAGTTGTCCAATCAGGAAATCTTGAAGGTATTGCTTTAACAGGATTAAGTCAAATTGGAATGGATCTTCTAGAACGATATGTAGACAAGACAGCTGATGTTCAAACAGCTTGTTTATGTTCTCATTTTGCTGATTTCAAAGAACCAAGAGTAACTCGTTGGATGGAAACGTAAATCTTTCTTTCTTTTAAATATCCTTGATTTTTTTTTGCTGTAAATTTAATTGTTTAATTATAACATAAGTTATCGGCAATTATTAAATTGTTGGCAATTATGGCATGAACGAGCCAAACTTGATATTGAGCGTAAAGATACAGATCAGAAACCAGCTCAAGTTTATGCAAGATGTACATATTGCAGTCATTCTTTGGCATTACCTATGCTATTACCTAGTAAATCTGCAGATCACATTCGTGGACGGGGAGGTGCTTCATTATCTGCACAACAAAAGGTTTGAATATATGATATATATATATATATATCCCATATGTAAATCTAAACGAAAGTTTTTCCTATCACACAAAAAAAGATTGCAAGTTGTCCATCTTGCAGAAAGGCTCTTCCGCGCTGTGCTGTATGCTTACAACCAATGAATTGTGTAATCTCACCACTACAAAAGCTAACCTCAAGTAGTTCATCTGTAGAGACTGGCTCATTAAATTTTGATACTTGGTTTACTTGGTGCCTCACTTGCCGACATGGAGGACATGCAAGACATATCATCGATTGGTTTTCTCAACATTCTGAGTGTCCAGTATCTGATTGTAATTGCAATTGCATGGCATTATGAAGCATCAAATAATATGTTTAGCATTCACATTCTTGGAGAATATGATGTAATAATTGGATGTATTCTTCTCGAATCAATATTTTCATAACTGATGTGGATAAACCATTGTTTCATGTATATGTATTTGTTTCACTCCAAGAATAATTCTTTTTTAAAGTAGCCTTTGAACAATAAACTCAAAGAATTGATCTCCACTGTGTATGTTTCCATTAACATTTCCAAAGGTATATAAACTACTGGAACCAGTGATGATCACAACAACAATATAGTAAGAAAGTATTGATTGATTGATTGAGCAACTAGTTTTAGTCATTATTGCGAAGGAGATTATCCACATGAGAAGCTATCATATCAACCACGGGCTTGTTGATGCCTTCGGGGATGATCACGTGTGCAAACTTCTTCGAGGATTCAACGAATTCAATGTGCATTGGCCTTTGTTTCGAAGAGAGGGTTGAGTTTTCAAATGGTGAAACTGAAAAAAAAAAGTAGAAGAGAAGAGTATTTACCGAACGGTGGTTATATATTGGTCGATGACGTTCTCCATTGATCTGCCTCGTTCGCGAATGTCTCGAGTGAGGCGGCGAATAAAGCGCAAGTCAGAGTCGGTGTCAACGTAGATCATCAGATCCAATTCCCCGCGCAATTCTTTCTCGGCTAGCACGAGAATACCCTCGATGACGATGACGGGACGAGGTTCCTTGAGTACGGTGCGCTCTTTGTCACGCGTGTGGAGCGCAAAGTTATAGACGGGGATCCGCACAGCCTCGCCACGTTTTAGCATCCGGAGATGCCGCACGAGAAGTTCGGTCTCGAGCGAGTTGGGATGATCAAAATTTGTCTTCGCGCGGTCCTTCTCCGAAAGATGGCTCTGGTCACGATAGTACGAGTCGTGCTCGATGTACGTTAGCTTCTCCTTCCCTACTTTAGCCATGATGGCGTCGGTGATCGTCGTCTTAATTTGGTTTTCCCAAGTGTTAAATAAAGAAACTATTCGAAAAGTCAATAAACAACCTTTCCTGAGCCCGAGCCGCCAGCAATTCCGACCACCAGCACCTTGTTGTTATGAACGGCGGCCATTGCCAGTCTTTCTGCATGCTCCATTTCAAACAGGAACCAACCTCCAAACCAGCGAGTCTATATACCAAAATAGTTGGTAGATGGAGGAAGGTTATGTGAGGTGCAGGACGTGCTGCTGGAGTGGAGAGTGTTGCGAAGTAAACAGACAGTTTGAGCGTCGCACGAAGAAGGATGGCTGCTGCTGGCGCTACTGCTAGTGATACCGATGCTATCGGAGACACATTGCACGGTGAACCTTTACTGGAGACACAAGATGAAGAGGAACGCAAACGCGAGATAGCTCGAAAAGGAAAGATGGAAGAGATCGAGCAAACCCATTGTGTTAACTCAATGTCAACATTGATCTTTTCCGTAGAAAGAAATCCGATTCAAATCGGTTTTGGTGCATGTAAGCTGGTATCTTCTTTTGAAAAGATCAACCGAATAGGCGAAGGAACTTATGGAGTTGTTTGTGAGTGTGCTACTTATCTAACACTAACTTCTTACACGAGCTCTCTAGATCGTGCAAGAGATAAGAATACAAATGAGATCGTTGCATTGAAGAAAGTACGTATGGAACACGAGAAAAATGGAATGCCCATAACAAGTTTACGAGGTTCGAAAATCATTTTTCTAAAATATATACTCAATATGCTGATTACTTTGAAGAGATCTACACCTTACAAAGTTGCTTTCATCCCAACATAGTCAAGCTCAACCAAGTTATTGTAGGAAATACATCTGACAGGTTGAGTAAATTTAGTCATTTCATTCCATGGAGATGTACATCATGTCTGATCAATGATTCCAATCGAATACAAACATCACACGAAAAAAAAGCATTTACCTCGTCTTTGAATACTTGGAGCATGACTTAGCTGGCTTAGTAGATACAATGAGAAATCCATTTACAGAGTCAGAAATCAAGTGTCTTGTTATTCAATTATTAACTGCTGTGGCTTACTTGCATGATAACTGGATTATTCACAGGTGAGTTTGCTTTATTATCTCTTTCTTTAGCTAATCTTTAATTACAATATATAGAGATATAAAAATGTCAAATCTACTGTTGAATAACAAGGGTGAATTGAAACTTGCAGACTTTGGTCTTGCGAGAATCTATGGACATCCTATACAAGCTTATACACCAAAAGTTGTGACTCTTTGGTACAGAGCTCCTGAATTATTACTTGGAACGAAATATTATCACACTGGTATTGATATTTGGTTTGTGATTAGTGAGTTAAGTGAATATATATATACTAAAAAATAATATTATAGGGCTGTTGGTTGTATTTTAGCAGAATTGTTATATAAAGCACCTTTAATGCCTGGAAAAACAGAAATAGAACAAATTCGTATGATATTTAGTTTATTAGGTACTCCAAATGAAAAGATTTGGTATTTATATAAATCTTTTGTTTGTCTTTCTTTTACTTACTATGTTCTTTCAATATGGACTAGGCCAGGATATTCACAACTTCCACATGTAAAAACTGTTGCATTTATTCATCAACCGTAAGTATTATTATAATACATCAATTTATATTTATTTGAATGTAGATACAATAACTTGCCTTCAAAATTTCGTACACTCTCAAAACAAGGGATTGATATACTAAATCAATTTCTAACATATGATCCAGAGAAACGTATCACAGTACACCGGAGTTTATCACATTCATATTTCACTGAGAAACCGATTCCAAAACATCCACACATGATGCCAACATTTCCAACAAGACATAATAGCAGCAGTTCTCAGCATGCTGAACATAATGGAAGACATAATCGTAACTTTTCACCAACCAAACATCATCATAAGATAACTCTTGATAACACTCGTGAAGCCCATCGTCATAAGCGAATTGGAGAGGTCTTCAATGTCTCTTCAACTACAGAACCTAATACAAAGAGAAAACGTGATTAAATAATAATATATGAACAATATTGTTGAATTTGCTGTGGTGATCACAAATATTGTTATTTTTTTTAATAGTTGCAGGAAGAAGATGGCAGCTACTAGTGCTGAACGTGATAATGATAACGTTTTAATCGTTCTAATAGACGATTCTGACGATGAAGTTGAAGGATATAGAAGTAAGAATGCAGATACGAAACGAAAACTTGAGAGTTTGAAAGAATCCACAATTGATGATCTCGAGAATCGTTTAAGTTCCTTGAGAATCGTCGATCATGAGAGCAAAAATGAAAACATCATCTCTGAAGAAAAGTTCCAATCTATAGTATTAGAGATGTTTCAACCAAATGAGCTTGTATGTCAAGCTTTTAATATCCAAATTCTTGGGTTTGATTGATTTCTTCTTTTTTATTTATTATTGACTCACAACCAAAGGTGTGATCTTCGTCGCCTTTATTTCTCTACTCGACTTAATGATCAGGTTCACTTCTCTAATTTAGTTTAGATCTCTTCCTTATTATTTATTTTAAAATAGATCATAAACTTTTATTTTGCTATTCTAAATTCAATTGAAGAAGAAAAAGCACATAAATGTATTTTTTTAAATACGTTCTTCTATACAAAATTAACTAAACAAGGAACTGGTTATTGGTATGATCAAGTAAAACGATGGACTAATAATAAGGTAATACGGTAATTTTTTTTTGATCAAAATTAACAAAGTTATTGATCACCCTTTAGAACTTCAATTTAAATCTCACTAAAGTTGATATGATATTTGTCCCTATCCATTATTCTGATCATTGGTGTTTAGCTGTTATTAACTTTTTAAAGAAGCAATTTGAATATTATGATTCTGAACATGGAGAGAATCACTTTTGTCTTAAAGTTTGTTTTCATAACTAAACTAAATGATCTCTCTAATATTAATTATTTCTTAAGAGTTTAAGAACATGGTTACAAGATGAAGCAAAGGTTAAGTTAGGATCGATTGATCTAACAGATTGGAAAGAATTATATCCAAAAAATATACCACGTCAAACTGGTTCATCAGATTGTGGAGTATTTATGTGTCAATATGCAAATTTACTAAGTAAAGGACTACCACTATCATTTACACAAAAAGATATATCAAATATACGAATTTGCATGTTAGCAAAAATTTTGAAGCAAACATAAAACTAATTAATTAGAAGAGGATTTGGAAATAAGAAGATATTGGATCAAGTATTATTTAATTTTTACTATAAGGGAAAGGTTAATTTTAATAATAACACTTATATAGTAAACAAGATCTATTTACTAATTTATTTTTTTTTTTAAAGGTCAAATTTAAAAGTTACAAAACATAACTTTGGAAATGAAGCATGATCACTTCTTTCCTTTGGAGGACGTTTCTTTTTTCTTTGTAGCCATAGTGGTTGCAGGATCACGTTTGATGACTTCCTTGATGATACCGACAGCAACGGTTTGCCTCATATCACGAATGGCAAAACGACCCAGAGGAGGGTATTCCGAGAAAGTTTCAACGCAGAATGGCTTGGTTGGCATGAGTCTAACAAGTGCAGAGTCTCCGTTCTTGATGCTGCTAGGAGACTTTTCAATTTCCTTTCCCGAGCGACGGTCGACCTTGGCAATAATTTCAACGAATCGGCACGCAACGTGGGCGGTGTGACAATCGAGCACTGGAGTGTATCCTGCACAGATTTGCGTTGGGTGGTTCGTGACGACGATCTGTGCAATAAATTCGACGGCTTCTCTCGGAGGATCACTCTTTGCATCTCCAGCTACCGAACCACGTTTAACTCTGCTGGCAGGGATGTTTCTGACGCTGAATCCAATGTTGTTGCCTGGAACAGCCTCCAGGAGCAAAGTGTGGTGTTCTTCAACGGTCTTGACTTCGCTGGAAAGGTTGGCGGGAGCGAAGTAGACAGTCATTCCTGGCCTGAGAACTCCCGTCTCCACTCTTCCGACTGGGACGGTGCCTATTCCTTCGATCTTATACACATCCTGGATGGGTATTCTGAGGGGCTTATCCAAGGGTCGCTTGGGCTCGACTAAGGAATCGAGTGCCTCGTACAAACTCGGTCCCTTCCACCAGGGCATGTTAGTAGAGTGCTCGATCAAGTTCTCGCCGTTGAAACCAGAGATGGGGATGAACGGAACCTTGTCTGTGTTGTATCCGACCTTCTTAAGGAAAGATCCAACCTCCTTAACGATCTCCCGGTATCGTTCCTCGCTGTAGTTGACGGTGCGTTCATCCATCTTGTTGATCAACACGATCATTTGTTTGACTCCCAAGGTGTAGGCAAGAAGAGCATGCTCCTTAGTCTGTCCATTCTTGGAGATTCCGCTTTCAAACTCTCCATCAGTTGCAGCGACGACCAACAAAGCACAATCAGCTTGAGAGGTACCAGTGATCATGTTCTTGATAAAATCACGATGTCCAGGTGCATCGATGATAGTAAAGTAGTAATTTTCAGTTTCGAACTTCCAAAGAGAGATATCGATGGTTATACCGCGCTCTCTCTCACTCTTCAGCTTATCGAGAAGGAACGCATACTTGAAGGACAGCTTACCGTGGATCTCTGCCTCCTTTTCCAGGCGATCGAGCACTCTCTTGTCGGTTCCTCCACACTTGTAGATCAAATGTCCTGTAGTAGTAGATTTACCACTATCGACATGACCAATAACAACAATGTTCATATGCTTTTCCTTTCCCATGATGATTAGGATTGATATTATACAATCTTCTTCTTCTTCTTGAAGTTTGTAGTTAAGTACTTAACTTTACTCAAGGAATATAGTTTATATAGTTAACATTCAAGACCCTTTGACATTAGTCTTGTTCGCAGTGATTTCCCAGACAAGACCTTCGAGAAGGTCTTGTTTGATCTTGTTCTTGATTGATATTGAAAGTTCAAGTTTTAAAATTTTTTCTTGTAAATTTCTTTTCTTTTCTTTTTTTTTTTTTTCATCACTCAACAACACGCTCAAGCTCATCTCTCTTTCTTTCTCTAGATATTTGAGTGAATCACCATATCTAAATACATACAATATGGCAAACATGGCATTAATTACGGCTATTATTCTTTTAATAGATGCATTAATCGGTGTGATTATTGCAGGTTTCATCGTTTTGCATGTTAAAAATCCAACGTAATTTAATAATTATTGTTCTTCTAAAATCTAATTAACTTTTTTTTCTTCTTAGATTTCGTCAATGGGTTTCAAATGCCACTCCTTCTTGGTTGAAATTTAAACAACAAGAATCAATACTGTTGTTTGATGATCCTGATAGTGAAGGAGATTTATTATCTCCCCTAACCGATGAAGATATCTCACTTATAATGGACGAAGATTAACTCGATTATACTGCAATTCAAATAATATAACAGAAACTCAACAGTCATGTTTAACTCTACCATTTGATTGAACCAAGTACAACACAAATATTGAAGTATACTTCTTCCCAAGAAACCGAATTATTATCAACTTTACATGCACTTCACCTTACAGGTCAAACTACTTTTTGATCAAACAAATCAAATTCAGCAATATCATACTGTTACTTCAAGTATCATTATTTCAATTTGATTAATAGCAAGAGGAGATTAATAGATATAAACTAATAATAACAAGGAACTATTTGATCAATTAACACAAGAACATCAAGTTCACATTGAAACATTACAGTATGGATCAAGAACAACAAGGAAACTATAGAAAGAAAATCAATGAACTTACAGATCAGGTTTCTTACTTGGAACAAGATAAAGAAATAACATCATTACTAAATCTTCAATCAGTTTTAATTACAGCATTAACTTATGAAGATGGTGCTTTTCCATATAGACTTAATAAAAAAAAAAACTAGAAAATGGAGTGGGAGTCCCATTTATTTTGTATTGATTTATACTTGATGATTAAATACTTCCACACATTCATCCCAAGAACAAGATGCCAGTTGTCCTTCAACAAATAGATTAAAGTCAAGTCCTATCACAAACTCTGTATGATGTTCAAAGGTATCTTGTAATGGATCATCTAAAGCATCCAAGTTCCAAACTTTCAATGTCATATCACTTTTAATATTCCAAATATCAAGTTAACAGAATAGATTAAACAAGCAAATGCGAATTGGAAAACTTACTAAGAACAAGAGGCAATCGTACTTTCACCGTGAGGTGAGCATTTAACTCTGCGAACTGCTAATGAATGACCTTGTAAACAATCCATCTCCTGTTCTGGCATACGCAGATCCTGGAAAACAAGAAGAGTTTAAAATTTTAATAGATCTTGAATATTGAGAAACTCTACCCATATCTTTAAAGTTCTATCCACAGATGCTGTGACAAGCATCGAGTCGTTATACTTGTTCCAATCACAAGATAATACATCAAAGTCATGAGCACGAATTGTATGAGCAGAACGAGCATCTCGAGAGAGAGAGAGAGAGAGAGAGAGAGAGAGAGAGAGAGAGAGAGAGAGAGAGAG
>JADMIO010001394.1_pt1 | contig 13815 bp, 14 predicted proteins | sample 8958161 | NCBI WGS metagenome assembly JADMIO01 (sample SAMN16585339, study PRJNA669376) | soil metagenome | isolation source: Crop rotation soil | place: USA: Cullars Rotation, Alabama | collected 2011 | reverse complement strand
CCGCGACTTCAAGTCACGTGAATTCCAAGCTTCGGATCCCACTGTGCTGGAAAGATCTTTCAGCAGCTTCGTCGCGCGATGATAAAGCTCGGACCAATTTATCACGCCGAATCGCGACGGTTCTTTGCCGAGAAAAATGTTTTCGCCGACGGTCAGCTCCTTTACCAAAGAAAGCTCCTGGAAAATGATCGCGATGCCTGCCGTTTCGGCTTCTCGGATATTTTGAAACTCGCGCAATTCGCCGTCGACAAAAATCTCGCCGCCGTAAGTTCCCGCTTCGTGAACGCCCGAAAGAACCTTCATCAAAGTCGATTTTCCCGCGCCGTTTTCGCCGACGAGCGCGTGAATTTCGCCGCCGCGCAAGTCGAACGTAACGCCGTCCAGAGCTTTTACGCCCGGAAATTCCTTGGTGATTTCTTTCATTTCGAGAAGCGGCATCGTCGCTCTTTCGTCGGGAATAATTTTGTCGGAAATTTAATCTTGAATCGTTTATAAATTTAACACACGGCACGACATTCGCTCAAAAAACAAATCGGCAAGCGTTTTTTGCATTGATTTCGAACACGGAGGAATTTTTATGTCTTTGATGATTTGCCCCGATTGCGGGCACGAAGTTTCGACTGCCGCCGTCGCCTGCGCGAACTGCGGGCGCCCGACACACGACCCAACGATCGAACGAAACGTCGTCGTCACCGAAACTCCGCCGCCCGTGCGCGACGATTTTCCGAAATGGATCTTTATCCCGATCGCCGCGCTCGGAATGGTCGTGCTTTTTCTTTTGTTTATGTGGATGCGAAACACGGACGAAGCGAACGTCAACGTAAATGTTGCGGCGCGAAGAGGCGCGAATAACGCGCGCGAGACGACGCCTGCGCGGACGGATACGCTCAACGATCCGACGACAATTTCGCCGTCGTCGCCTTCGAGCATTCAAACCGTTCCGGGCGAAAGCGTTACCGCCGAAAGCGATCGCGGCACGGCGGTTGTCGAGGCAAAAGTCGCGACGCGAAGCGGCGGCACGCAGCCGGTGAAAAACGAAAAATTTTATCTTCTCGATAAGGATTTGGAAGACATTCTTGACGACGCCGGCATCGACGACGAAGGACAAGGCTTGACGAACGCCTTCGGTCTTTCGATTCTTTATCCGAATCAATACGGCGAAACGCGATCGAAAGCGCTGAGCGCGATCGCCAAACATACGAAATATACGGCGCTGACCGACGCGAGCGGCAAAGCGACGATCAAAGACATCAAGCCCGGCAGCTATTATCTTTTCGGCATCACAAAAGCGAGCAACAGCTTCGGCATCTGGAGCTCGCAGGTAACGATCGCGACGGGCGAGAATATTTTGAACTTGAGCCCGGTGAGCTTAACGCAAGCTTCGCGGTAAGAAAATTCTTTTACCGCAAAGACGTGAAGACGCAGAGAAAATATTTCAAAAATCTCTGGGTCTCAGCGTCTCCGCGGTGAATTTCATCAAAAAATGCGTCGCGGTTTCGTCGTAAACTTTAAATCCGAGCCGTTCATATAACTTTCGCGCCGGATTTACTTTTAAAACTTGCAGCGTAACCGGCTTTTCCGAATGCTCGAGCAGATCGCCGATTATTTTCGTCCCGATACCTTTATTTTGAAATTCCGGCATCAGGTGAATCGACACCAAAAACGTTTCTTCCTTCTTTTCGTTCACCCAAAAAAGTCCGGCGTCTTTGCCGTCGACGACGATTATTTTCCCGTTTTCGGTCGAAAATTCGCGCTCGAATCTTCGCGCTTGATATTCTTCGTCCCAGCCGAAGGTTTGCGCAACGTAATCTTTAAGCGCGGCGTTTTTAAGCCGCCATAAAAAGTCGAAATCTTCCGTTTTGATATTTCGAAAAGTAACCCGCGCGTTCATATTTTCTAAATTCTACCAGCAAAATCGAGAAATTTGCGCCCCGGCTTTCGGCGTTTCAACAAAGTTGTGTATAATTATTTCGTTCTCGGTTTCTTGTAAATTTCTGCGATCCCTTTAATTCGGCTAGGCATCTATTCTGACGAATTGCAAGCTTTCCCCGATGAAATTTCTGTTTGTAAAAAAGCAAAATCTAAAATTTTTGGAGGTAGTATGTTTTTAAAATCCAAATTTGCGCGCTTCGTTTGTTCGCTCGCTTTAACTTTTTCGCTCGCCGCCGTCGCCGCCGCAGACACGTTACGGCTCAAAGACGGAAGCATTATCAAGGGCGTGATCGTCGCGTTTTCCGGCGGGCAATTTACGGTCGTGATCGGCGAAGGCTCGCGCCAGCGGCGCATGAATTTTTACGCCGACGAGGTCGAATCGATCGAGTTCGAGCAGAAACCGATGCCGCTTGCAAACACAAAAACTACTCTTCCGGTCAGAAGCGACGCCGGTAAAACGACAACGACGACGAATCCGAACAACAACGTCATCACCGTCGGGCAGCAAAATAATCAAACGACAAATCCGACGACCACGCCGGTGAAAACCGATACGAATCCGACGACCGTTCCTTCGTACACAAACACGACTCCGAAACCGGTTCAGCTCAGCGTAAAAGTTCTTGCCGACAACACCGCGAACGGCTGGACGAATTCGGGCTTTATGGTGAAAAAGGGCGACCGCATCAAGATCACCGGCAGAGGCTCGATCTCGCTCGGAAGCGGAAATTACGCGTCGCCGAACGGCATCGGCTCGCTCGCCGACAAGGACAAGCTCATGCCGAACAACGCCACCGGCGCGCTGATCGCCGTGATCGGCGACGACAACAACGACTTTATCTTCGTCGGAACCGCGCGCGAATTTGTCGCCGCGCGCGACGGCGCTTTGTTTCTCGGCATCAACGAAGGCAACCTCGACGACAATTCCGGCGCGTTCGAAGTCGCGGTCGAAATTGCGCGCAACGAGTAAATTCATAAATGAGAAATGAGATGCGAGATGTGAGATGAAATCACATCTCATTTTTTATTTCTCATTTCTCATTTCGCCTTGCGTCTTTCCAACCAAAAGCGGACAATTTGTATCTAAAAGTTAAATACCTTCGAAGGTCAAATCTATTATGCGATCCTTTATTTTGCGCCGTTTTTCGTTATTTATTTTGCTTCTGATCTTGTTTTCGTCCGCGGTTTCGGCGCAGTCGAAAACGCAAAAGTCCGACAAATCTTCAACCAATCAGAAAAAGAACGAGCGACCGACGCTGACCGAGGAAGAGCGCAAAAAACAGGAAGAGCAGCGCAAGCTCGAAGAAGAAGCGAAAAACGCGCCGGTCGACGAAGGCGAGGTGAAGATCAAGACCAACATTGTCAACGTCGACGCGGTCGTCATCAACAAGAAAACGAAGGAAATCATTACCGGCTTGAAGCGCGAAAATTTCGGCGTTTTTGAAAACGGCGTCAAGCAGGACATTGCGATCTTTTCGACGCCGGAAGCGCCGATCACCGTCACGCTCGTGCTCGAATATAGCCGCTGGGCGGAAATTTTCGGCATTTACGGCAACCGCGGCTGGGAGCGCGGGATCATGGAAGTTATTCGCCCGGCGGCGTATTTTCTGACGAATTTTGTAAAACCGCCGGAAGATTACGCGTCCGTCATCGCGTTTGACATGCGCCCGACGCCGATCACGGACTTTACGAACGATCGCGAGCGCATCCGCGACACGGTCGATCTGCTGCTCAGAAATAATCCCGTTTATCGCGAAAGCAATCTTTACGACGCCGTTCAGTTCGCGCTCGTCGGCGGCAAATCCGACGCCGTCGTGCTCGAAAAATCGAAGGAAAAAATGGTCGAATACGGCGGAATGGTCGACATCAAGGCGAAGCGCCGCGCGATAATTCTAGTCGCCACCGGCATCGATACGATGAGCCGGACGAATTACGACGCCGTTCGCCGCACGATCCAAAACGCCGGCATTCCGATCTACGTCATCAGCACCGGCAATCTTTTTTATAAACTCTACGAAAACCAGCTTCCCGCAATGGACGGCATCGACGGGACGCCCGGACGCATGACGTTTCAAATGGCAAAGCTCGTGATGGACACTTTTGCCAAGGAATCGGGCGGAATGCATTTCCCGATAACTTTTCCCGGCGAAACGCCGAGCGTGCTGCAATCGATCAACGCGCTTCTCCGAAATCAATACAGTATCGCCTACGACGCCGGCGAAAAACCGCGCGACGGCAAGAAATATAAGCTCGAAGTCAAAGTCGACATAAACGGCGACGGCGTTTACGAAGAAAAGCTTTTCGACGTCCAGCATCGCCCGTTTTATATTGTGCCGAAAGACGAACCAGGTAAAAAGTAGAAAGACAAATTACCGCAGAGACGCGGAGAAAACACAGAGTTTCGCAGAGATTCCCTGCGTTTCTTTGCGCAAACTCGACGTCTCTGCGGTTAAAATTTCTCGCTAAGCGCCGTAAATCTTCAATTTAAATTCATCATTCGAAGTAAAAATCTCCGTGCGTTTTCCGGAGAATTGTCGCGATTTGCGGAGGAGCATCGGCAAGCCGCCTTCGGGGAGATTTGTGCCGTATTCGCGTTTTGAAAAAACGGCGGCGATTTGCGGGTTGACGCGCTGCGTGAGACCGAAGCGGATGGCGCGCGAGCCGGGCGGGACGAAGCCGTTTGTGCGACGCGGGTTGGCGATTTCAATGGCGTTGTCGTAGATCAAAACGCGCGTCGCGCTGTCGCGCAAAGCGAGATCATGGTGGATCAAAGCGTTGGCGACGGCTTCGCGAACGGCGTCGGTTTGATAATTTCCGCGCGCCGCGAGAAACGGATTTTTCTCGACGCTCGAACGCGGCGGCTTTTCGTCGTGCAGGTCAGAATAACGATTTATGAACCGCAAAACCGATTCGAAAAGCGTCAGCAAATTTCCCTTCAGCTCGATTTTTTCGACGATTTGCGCGTTGCCGTTGTCGCCCGAAAAACGCGCCGCCGTGACGACCGAACGCGGCACGAGCTCGGCGACTTTTTCGTTTTTCCCGAAAAGCAAGATTGCGGCGACGGTCGGCAGAAATTCATCCATGTTCCCGACCGCCATCAGCAAATCTTTTTTCAAAAAATCGGCTGTGTTGTAAACGTTTCCCGCCGGAAGATCGTCGCCGAAAGCGTTGGCAAAGCTCCAGAGAAGCGCGTCGTCAAAATCGTTTTCGGCGACGCCCGCGATCGGAATATTTTCGTAGCCGAGCGGGCGAATTTCGTCGAGCCACGCGGAAAGCTCGTCGCGCGAGATCTCGCGTTTTTCGGCGCCGATGCGCATATAAAATCTGCCGTTTCGCGTTCGATACGGCGGGCGTTTGCCGTCGACGTCGAGCACGACGATGCGCCGACCGTTGTCGAAAGCGATCGTATCGATCAGCGGAATCATCGGCGGGAAAATCTCCTCGCGGCAAATCCGCGCGAGCTCCGCCTGCACTTCTTCCGGGTTGCTCACGCCCTCGACGCGCAGCTGGTCCGAGACGCCGAAGATCATCGTGCCGCCGGCGGTGTTTGCCAGCGCGACGATTCCCTGCGTGATCCGCTCGGGATTCGAAAGCTTGATTTTGAGCTCGAGAAATGTGTCTTCGCCGCCGCGAATGAGTCGGAGCAATTCGGTTCGCGTCGTTTGCGGCGCGCCTTTGTCGAGGACGTATTCCTGGAAAGATCGTTCGGTTTGATGTTCAAAACGAGGACTGTTGCGGAATTTTCTGCGCGGCATTTTTTGCGCGTGTAATTTATGTCAAGACGGCACACGGTAAAGCCGCCCGAACGGTTAAAACCGTTACCGGATTCCAAAATTTCAACACTTTAATTGAAACATTTCGGCGCAAAAAAGTAAAAGATATTGTAGAATACGTTAGTTTACTTTTTTCAAACGTCTTCGGGTTCATTCATTTTCAACCTATAATTTAAAAAGTGGAAACCGAATTAACTACAGCTTACGTCAGTCTCGGCTCGAATCTCGGAAATCGCGCGGGCAATTTGCTGCTCGCCGTGCGCGGCTTGCTCGAGGCGAGCTTTATGGTCAACAAGCTTTCGGCGATCTATCAAACCGAGCCGTTCGACGTGGAAAATCACGGAACGTTTTTGAATATGGTCGCGGAAATTCATATCAACAACATTTCCGCGTCGCAGATGATGGCGCGAATGCTGCGCATCGAATATCTGCTCGGGCGGCGCAACAAGAACGAGAAAAAACCGCGCACCGTCGATCTCGATCTGCTGCTTTTCGGCGATTATCAATGCGAAACCGAATTTCTTTCGCTGCCGCATCCGCGAATGCACGAGCGCCGGTTTGTCTTAACGCCGCTCGCGGAAATCGCGCCGCGCGCCGTTCATCCCGTTTTGCAGAAAAACGTCGGCGAGCTTTTGAACGAATGCGGAGATTTCTCCATCGTCAAGCGCTGGAATCCGAACGGCAGACGCGCTTTTGAAAAAGTAGGCAGCGGCACTTTGCAGTAAGCAGTTTAAGCTTCCCGACGCTGCCAGCCGCCAACTGAAAATATGGCTTATCTACAACCCGATGCACCCGAAAAAGTTTATTTGCCTTTTATTCGCGCCGCGAAGGAAAAGGGCGAAAAGCTCGTTTGCCTGACGGCTTACGATTACCCGACGGCGCGAATTGTCGACGAAGCCGGCGTCGATATGATCCTCGTCGGCGACAGCATCGGCAACGTCATTCACGGCTACGGCAACACGATTCCCGTTTCGCTCGAAGAAATTTTATCGGCTTTGATCGCCGTCAAACGCGCTACGGAACGCGCGATGGTGATCGCCGATATGCCTTACGGAACCTATCACGTTTCGGCGGAAGAAACCGTCAGGCATGCGCTGAAATTGATGAAATACGGCGGCGCCGAAGCCGTCAAGCTCGAAGGCGGGCGCAATCGCGTCGAGCTTGTAAAGCGGCTCGTCGACGAAGAAATTCCGGTCGTCGCGCATATCGGTTTGACGCCGCAATCGGTTTACAAGCTCGGCGGTTATCGCGTTCAGGGTCGAACGACCGAAGCCGCGAAACGTCTTATCGAAGACGCGAAAATGCTCGAAGCCGCCGGCGCGTTTGCGATCGTGCTCGAGCTCGTGCCGCGCGAAGTCGCCGAAATTATCACCGAACAGCTCGAAATTTCGACCATCGGAATCGGCGCCGGCACGCATTGCGACATCCAGGTTTTGGTCTTGCACGACCTCGTCGGCATGACCTTCGGTCGCCAGCCGCGCTTTGTTCGCCAATACGCAAACATCCGCGAGGTGATGACCGAGGCGATCAAAAATTGGGCAAGCGACGTCAAAACCGGCGCTTATCCGAACGAAAGCGAAACCTACGGCTTGACCGACGAAACAAAAAAACAGCTGAAATTATCGGATTCCGCAAAAGGCTGATCCATGGAAATCATCAACCGACGCCCGCGAATGATGTCTTTGGCGCGCAAGCTGCGCCGCGAAAATAAGACCGTCGGTTTTGTGCCCACGATGGGCGCGCTCCACGAAGGACATCTGTCGCTCGTCGAGGAAGCGCGGCGAATGTGCGACGTCGTGATCGTTTCGATCTTCGTCAATCCGGCGCAGTTTAACGAAAAGGACGATTTTCAAAGTTACCCGCGCGACCTGACAGCCGACGCCGCGCGCTTGACCGAGTTTCAGGTCGATTACATTTTCGCGCCCGACGCGGACGAAATTTACGGCGAGAATTTTTCGACTTACGTTTACGTCGAAAATCTTACCGACACGCTCGAAGGCGCCTCGCGCCCGGGACATTTTCGCGGCGTCGCGACGGTCGTTACGATTCTTTTGAACACGATTCGTCCCGATTTTGCTTTTTTCGGACAGAAAGACGCGCAGCAAGCGGTCGTCATAAAACGCATGGTGGAAGATCTCGGTTTCGAAACCGAAATCGTCGTTTTGCCGATCGTCCGCGAAGAATCGGGGCTCGCGATGTCGTCGCGAAACGCGCTTTTGGGCGACGAGGAACGGCAAAAGGCTTCGATAATTTACAAAGGTTTGAAGGCGGCAAAGATCGCCGCGAAGGAAGGCGAACGAAATCCCGAGCGATTATCCGAAATCGTGCGCGAGACGATCGAAACCGAGCCGCTCGCAAACATCGATTACATTGCCGTCGTCGATAACGAAACGCTCGAACCCGTTGAAAAGATTGGAGAAAACGCAGTTTTGATCGCGGTCGCGGTGAGCTTTGGAAAGGTGCGTTTGATCGACAACACTATTCTTAACCGAAAGCAGTAAATGGCACCAAAAATGCATCTAAAATAGCGAAAATGTCGTTAAAGACTTTTCACCAAATATATGAAAAACATTAAGTTATTTTTCTTTAGTTTAATTTTGGCGGCGGCGTTTGCGTTAAGCGCGTCGGCGCAAACGATGACATTCACGTCGCTCGGCGGCGAAAAGATCGACATCGCATCGCAAAAGGGCAAGGTCGTCGTGCTGGCGATCGGCGCGAGCTGGCTGCCGCTTTCGAAAAATCAGGCGGCGGCGATCAATAAACTGGCGCGAAAATACAACGGTCGCGAGGTTGCGTTTTACTTTATCGCAACCGATTCGACCTCGGCGAAATCGAAAAATTACGCGAGCAACGAGGACATTCAAAAGTTTGCCGAGACGAACAAGCTGACGATCTCGATCCTGCGCGATTCCGACGGCGTCGCGACGATCAAACAATACAAGGTCGACCAGCTGCCGGCGTTTATCATTCTCGACAAAACCGGAAACGCCTCGGGCGATCCGTTTACCGGAATCGATCCGAACAGCGACATTTCGGTGCCGCTCGGAACGAGAATCGATAAGCTTTTGTAAGAAGCAAAGTTAAAATGTAAAAAAGTGCAAGCGCGAAAAAGTTTCGCTTGCACTTTTCTTTTTCACATTTTCCCCTTTACCATTTCATAAACAAGATTCACCGGCAAACCGACGACATTCCAATAATCGCCGCGGATTTCCTCGATAAAAAGCGCTGCTTGCGCCTGTACGGCGTATGCGCCGGCTTTGTCGAGCGGCGAGCCTTTTCGGACGAGAAATTCGATCTCTTCTTCCGATAATTCGGCGAATTTTACGCCGGTTTTTTGGATCGCAATGTCAGAACCGCCTGCGGTAGCGGGCGGGTCGAGCCCGAGCGATTCTGATGTTGAGGCGAACCCGCCCGCTACTGCAGGCGGTTCTGACTTGACGATGGCAACGCCGGTAAAAACTTCGTGCCATTTTCCAGAAAGCGTCCGCAGCATTCGCCGCGCGTCGTCGAGATCTTTCGGCTTGCCGATGATCTCGTCGTCGATCACGACGATCGTGTCCGCGCCCAAAATCAGCGCGTTTTCGTATCGTTCGGCGACGGCTTCGGCTTTCGATAAAGCGAGGCGTTTTACGTGCTCTTCGGCGGTTTCGCCCGGCAGCGGCGTTTCGTCCACGTCCGCCGCGCATTTCTCGAATTCCCAGCCGACCGACGTCAAAATTTCCGCGCGCCGCGGGCTGGCGGACGCCAAAATGAGTTTCGGAAGAGTCGTCATTGAAGATTTATCGTTAACCATTTAACATTTAATTTTGCTCTATCATAAACGATTGGCGACTTTAGACAAATGCAGGATATTATGAGCGCGCTGCCGGCGCTGCTTGAAAAATTTGAGGATAACGAAACGATTCGCGAAGCCGTTGTCTTTGCCGTTTGGCGCCAAATTGCGGGCGAAAATCTGCGCGGAAACGCCGTGCCTTTCCGGCTTTTCCAAAAACAGCTGATCGTCGCCGTCAGGAACGAGACGTGGAAAAAAAGTCTCGAAAACTTGAGCGGGCAAATGCTTTTTAAGCTGAATTCGGCGCTGAAACAAGCGGCTGTTACTTTTATCGAGTTTCGTATCGACGAAGATTTTGTTCTGCAGGAGCGAAAAAAGAGGCGATCGGAAAAGGTCGATTCTTTTTTTCATTCTCTGGCTTCGAGCTATTAAATTATGGACGTTAAAAAAGTTGCAAAGCTTGCGCACCTCGAAATTACCGAGGAGGAAGTTGCGCTTTACACGCCGCAGATGGCGAATATCGTCGCCTACGTCGAGCAGCTGAACGAGCTCGACACCGAAAGCGTAGACGCCTCGATCGGCGGCTTGACGCCCGAAGGCGAGCGCACCGAAACCGCGCGCGACGACACGACGCACGAATCGCTCGGGCAAAAAAAGGCGCTCGATCAGGCGCCCGATCCGCATTCGGGACATTTTCGCGTTCCGAAGGTTTTGTAAAATATGAACCGCAGAGACGCCGAGACGCAGAGAAAATCAAATGAATCTTATTTGCGGTTCTCGATAAAAAAATCAATTTGCCCTTTTGATCTCTGCGTCTTGGCGTCTCTGCGGTTTGTTTTATTGATCTTTTTTCTTTCGGCTTGCAGCATTCCGAATCTCGAAAAACCCGAATGCACCGAGGCGCGAGACGCCGTTCGCGAATTTTATTCGTTTCATATCGGCAACGACGTAAAACCTTCGGCGGAAAATTTGAAGCTGCGCGAAAAATTTTTGTCGCGCCAATTGTTCGAAACGCTTTCCGCTTCGACCGCGACCAGCAAAGATTATTTCACCGGAACGGACGATTACCCGCGCGCATTCCGCGTCGGAAGCTGCGAGGTAATCTCGGAGAACAAAACCGTTCTCGGCGTTTTATTATTCTGGCGCGACGACGCGCGCAGCGAGCAGCGCGAGATAAAAGTGGAAGCCGTTCGCGAAGACGGAAAATGGTTGATAGATAAAGTTTTTCAGCCTTAGTTTACATTTGATGTCCGTCAGCTAAAGCGGACGGCAATTGACGAATGATCAAAGACAAAATCGAAAAAACTCTAAACAACGCCGAAAAGCTGAACGAAACGTTGAATTTTCTTTTGACGATCGAGCGCGAATACGCGACAAAACGCGCGGAAGAATTGGAAAAAAGCGCGGAAGAATTGCCGCTGAAAGGTTTGGCGATCGCCGTAAAAGACAACATCTGCACGAGCTTTTCGCAAACTTCGTGCGGCTCGCGAATCTTGGACGCATACAAGCCGCAATACGACGCGACGGCGATTACGAGATTGATAAAAGCGGGCGCGATCGTCGTCGGCAAAACGAACATGGACGAATTTGCGATGGGCTCGTCGAACGAATCGTCGGCGTTCGGCGCGGCGAGAAATCCGTGGGACGTGACGCGCGTTCCGGGCGGAAGCTCGGGCGGCTCGGCGGTCGCGGTCGCGTCGGGCGTCGTCCGCGCGGCGCTCGGCTCTGAAACCGGCGGCTCGGTTCGCCAGCCGGCGTCGCTTTGCGGCGTCTTCGGTTTCAAGCCGACGTACGGCAGAATCTCGCGTTACGGTCTCGTAGCGTTTGCTTCGTCGCTCGATCAGATCGGCATTTTCGGGCGAACGACAAAAGACGTCGCCGAAGTTCTAGGCGTCGTCGCCGGGCGCGACGCCAACGACGCGACGACCGCCGACGTTGCTGTTCCCGATTATGTCGCGGAATTGGAAAACGAGATCGGCGGAAGAAAGATCGGCGTTCCGCGCGCGCTTTTCGGCGAAGGCTTGGAGACGGAAGTTCGCGAAGCGGTCGAAAATTCGATCGAAAATTATCGCAGCCTCGGCGCGGAAATTGTCGACGTCGAGCTGCCGCACGCAAAATACGGCATCGCCGTTTATTACATTTTGGCGACCGCCGAGGCGTCTTCGAATCTCGCGCGCTTCGACGGCGTTCGTTACGGCTTTCGCGCCGAAGACGCCGGCGGCTTGCGCGAAATGTATATGAAAACGCGCGAGGAAGGCTTCGGCGCCGAGGTCAAGCGGCGAATCATGCTCGGCACGTACGTTCTTTCGAGCGGATATTACGACGCGTATTACGCGAAAGCGCAAAAGGTGCGAACGCTCGTCAAGCAGGATTACGCGAAGGCTTTTGCGGCGTGCGATGCGATCCTGACGCCGACTTCGCCTTCGACGGCGTTTAAGATCGGCGAAAAAAGCGACGATCCGCTGGCGATGTATTTAAGCGATATTTACACGGTTTCCGCAAATCTCGCCGGCATTCCGGGAATTTCGATTCCGTGCGGTTTATCGAGCGAAGGATTGCCGATCGGAACGCAGCTCGTCGGCAAAGCGTGGTCGGAAAATGTTTTGTTTAATCTCTCGAACGCTTACGAAAAGGCGTTTCCGTTTGAAGCGAAGCCGCCGATTTACGCCGCGTAAGAAATTTAGCCGCGAACAAACACGAAAAGAACACGAAAATTCTTAACCGATATTTCGTGTTCTTTCGTGTATGTTCGCGGCTAATTATTTTGCCAATCTCAGATGCGAATATTCGCGGTTTTGCGCGATCACGCCGAAGTTTCCCGCCGGGAGAATATTCTGCCAGCGCGATTTGTCTTCGAGGAGCGGCTCGATGTCGAGCGCAGGCAAGGGACGCGAGAAAAGATAGCCCTGACCGTGTTCGCAGCCGAGAATTCTGAGCTGATGAAGCTGGTGAATCGATTCGATTCCTTCGGCGACGACGTCGAGATTCAGCGCCTTGGCGAGCGCGATCACGGTGCGGACGATCTCGCCGTTTTCGCTGCCGTCTTCCATCGAGCCGACGAACGAGCGGTCGACCTTGAGCGTGTTTATCGGGAAGCGATGCAAATAACTGAGCGAAGAATAGCCGGTGCCGAAATCGTCGATCGAAAGCTGTACGCCGAGCTCACGAATTTGCTTGAGCATTGCGATCGCGTTTTCCGCGTTTTCCATCACCGCGCTTTCCGTAATTTCGAGCTTCAGGCACGAAGGTTTGAGCTCCGTCTCTTTTAAGATCGTTTCTATCTGGCGCAGCAAATCGGGATGCGCGAAATGTTTGCCGGAAAGATTGACACTGATCGAAAGCGCTTCGTTATCGGGCGAGCGGCGCTGCCATTCGCGCGTTTGCAGGCACGCGGTGCGCAAAACCCAAAGCGTGATCGGGATGATCAAGCCGGTATCTTCGCTCATCGGGATGAATTCGTTCGGCGGAACGAGCCCGCGGCGCGGATGATTCCAGCGAACGAGCGCTTCGAAACCGGCGAGCTTTATGTCGTCCAAACCGATGATCGGCTGGTAGAAAAGCTCGAGCTCGTCGCGCTCGACGGCGTAACGGAGATCGGTTTCGAGCTGCAAAAGCGTAACGGCGCGCGTGTGCATCTTCTGGTCGAAGATCACGAAATTCTTTTGATTTTCCTTCGCGTAATACATCGCGATGTCGGCGTCGCGAAGAATGTCCTGCGCTTCCTTGTATTTCGGATTTCCGTGCGCGATGCCAATGCTCACCGACGTAAAAACCTGTCTGCCGTTGATCGTAAACGGCTCGGCGATGCGCTTTGCAACGCGCTGCGCAAACGCGGTCGCGTCCTCCATGCCGGCAATGTCGTTTAGAATGATCGCGAATTCGTCGCCGCTGAATCGCCCGACGAGATCGCCTTCCCGCAGCATGTTCGAAAGGCGCTTGCCGACGTGAAGGATCAAACGATCGCCCATCGAATGCCCGAGACTGTCGTTCATCGTTTTGAAACGATTGAGATCGAGAAAAAGAACCGCGAAGTTGAAGTCCGGCTTTTGTCTTGATTTTTCGAGCAGGAATTTGAGCGTGTCGATAAAAAGATTGCGGTTCGGCAATTGGGTGAGCGCGTCGTGATAAGCCGCCTGCCGGAATTTTTCGCGGCTCTCGCGCAGCGCCTGGCTGCTCTTTTCGAGCTCGGCGACGTAATGCTGCAATTCCTTGACGTGATTTTCCGCCTGCTCGGCGCGCTCGCGTTCGGCTTGTTCGGCTTTCGCCGAAGTTTCCCTGATGTCCGTAAGATATCGCCGGTAAGTAAGAAAAACGACGGCAAAGATCACCAGATCGGAA
>JADMIO011298116.1_pt1 | contig 13818 bp, 14 predicted proteins | sample 8958161 | NCBI WGS metagenome assembly JADMIO01 (sample SAMN16585339, study PRJNA669376) | soil metagenome | isolation source: Crop rotation soil | place: USA: Cullars Rotation, Alabama | collected 2011 | reverse complement strand
CCGCGGCCCGCCATTTTGTGAGGTGCGCACGAAAATAAGATGTCCGTCCGGATCGTGGCTGGCGAACAGGCTGCCATCGCGTCGCAGCTCCGGCAGCATCGCTTCGCGCAGCCGCCCATAGGCCAGATCGAGCGTCAGCCCAGGTAAGCCGGACGGCATGGTGACGCCGGCCCGCTGCAGTTGCCGCTTGAGCGCCACGAGCCGTTGGCGCAGTGCGGTGTCGGTGAGATCGAGGAGCCAGACGATTTCGGCCCGCGTGTGACCGGACAGGATCAGCGCGGCGAGCACCTTGAGCGATGGCGGCAATTGCGCGAGCACCACGGAGAGATCGTCCTGTTCTGAAGCGCCTTCGGGTTCGCGCTCGCTGACCCAGGCATGTTCGCGGCGACGGCGTCTCCCCGCGCCGCGGACCATCATGCGCGCCTTGTTGCGCACCACGCCGCTCAGCCAGCGGCCAGTCGCCGGATCCGTGAGGTCGGCGCGACCGGATGTGACGGCGGCGACAAGCGCGTCCTGCACCACATCCTCAGCGCTCGCGGCATCGCCGCATTCGCGGCGCGCGACGGCGCAGAGCCGAGCGTAAAGTTGAGAGCGCATGAGGGGAGCCTTGCAGCCCGCGGCGGCGGACGCAAGCGGCCTAGTTGACGACGCGCAGCTTTGGTTTCTGCTTTTCGTTGGCGAGGAGGGTCAGGACGTCGGCCGGCTCAAGCGGACGCGAGAACAGGAAGCCCTGGACTTCATCGCAGGCCTGCTCACGCACGGCACGCAACTGTTCGTCGGTTTCGACGCCTTCGGCGGTCGTCGACATGCCCAGCGAATGGCCGAGGCCGATGACGGCCTTGATGATGGCAAGGCTGTCGCCGCGCTTGTCGAGATCGCGCATGAAGGAGCGATCGATCTTGATCTTGTCGAAGGGGAAGGCGCGCAGATAGCTCAGCGACGAATAGCCGGTGCCGAAATCGTCCATCGAAATGCGGATGCCGATAGCCCGCATGCGGTGCAGCGTCTGCAGCGTGTGTTCATTGTCGTTGAGCAGCAGCGACTCGGTGATCTCGAGCTCGAGACGCGTCGGCGGCAGACCGGTCTCGGCGAGGATTGCCTGCACCGTCTCGAACAGGCGCTTGTTCTTGAACTGCACAGGCGAGAGATTCACCGCAACACGCGGCTCGGAAGGCCAGAGAGCAGCAGCGCTGCAGGCCTCGCGCAGCACCCACTCGCCGATCGAAACGATGAGCCCCGTTTCCTCGGCGATCGGAATGAACTCGCCAGGCGAGACGTCCTGCCCGTCATGCCGCCAGCGTAGCAGCGCTTCGAGACAGGTGACACGATTTTCCTTGAGGCCAATCAGCGGCTGGAAGACGACGCGCAGCTCGTTGAGCTGCAGCGCCTGGCGCAGACCGCTCTCGATGGAGCGGCGCTTCTGAATGACCGCGTCCATGTCCTTTTCGAAGAAATGGAACGTCGAACGTCCCTCAGCCTTGGCACGATAGAGCGCTAGATCGGCGTTCTTCATCAGCACGTCGGTGGTCTCGCCATCTTCGGGCGCGATCGCGATGCCAACGCTGGCACCTATGGCAATCTGGTGACCGTCAATATTGAACGGTGTCGACATCGTCTTGACGATGCGTTCGGCAATGAGCGCGGCATCCGACGGCTTGTCGATCGGCCGCAGCAGCAGAGAGAACTCGTCGCCGCCGAGGCGAGCGAGAAGATCGGTCTCACGTGTCGTGCCCCAGAGGCGCGCCGAAGCCTGCTTGAGCAGCTTGTCACCCACGGCATGGCCGAGCGTGTCGTTGACCGGCTTGAAGTGATCGAGATCGATGCAGAGCACCGCGATTTTGTCGCCCCGCTCGATCGAGGCTTCGGTATCTGCCATCTCGTCGAGGAACTGGGCGCGATTGGGCAGCTCGGTCAGCGCGTCGTGGCGCGCCAGATGCTGGATGCGCGCTTCCTGCTGACGCTGCTCGGTGATGTCTTCGTGCGTCGAGACGAAGCCCCCATCCTTCATCGGATGGTGCTGCATCATGATGATGCGCGTGCCGAATTCGACGATGGCCTTGTCGTGCTGGCCGCGCGCGATGACCTCGTGCCGCCAGCGGATGTAAGCTTCGCGGGTGTCGAAATTCGACGAGTGCATGCCGGTGTCGAACAGATGCCCAAGGATGTCCTCGAGCGGCGTTCCCGGGCGGACCAACTCTTCACCCAGATTGTAGATGCGCGCATAAGGCGAGTTACAGATCACCAGCCGGCCGCTCGGATCGAACATGCAGAGGCCCTGGCTGATATTGTTGACCGCCGCATCGAGCCGGATGTTCTGGCGTTCGAGCTCGCGCTTCCGCCGCTGCACGATTTCGGAGCTGGCGATCTCTTCGGTGACGTCCTCATGCGTCACGACCCAGCCGAGACCGGGCGAATAAATGTGCGCTGTCTCTATCGTACGTCCCCCTGCCAGTTGTTCGCGCGATTTGTGGCGAAGGCCGGAGCGGTTGTTGCGCAACTCCTTCTTGTAGGCCGTGAGGAACTGGGAAGGGGTCTGGTCAGGGTGATTGCCGAGTTCGCCGCTGAGCTTGACGATTTCCTCAAGCGGCATGCCCTTGGCGATGCGATGCGGCGGGAACGCGTACATCTCGAGATAGTGCCGGTTCCACATCACGAGCTTGAACTCGCTGGACCAGACGCAAAAGCCATAGGGAATGTTTTCAAGTGCTGCGTCGAGCAGCAAAGCGCTATCGGAATGGCCTTCCAGTGCCATTTTCGAAACCATCCGCGATGGATCCCCAAACTAGACGCTGGGGCGAAAATAGCCGGGGGGCCTTAAGAACGGTTTAAGCACGTGGGATCGTTTACATCCCAATCGCCACGGGGGTTTGCCGTCTATTGGAGCCCGACCTTGAGCATCTCGATTTCAGCCTTTAGCCGGGCAATCTCGAGATCGTAGAGCCGGGCGCAGTCGAGCCGCTTTGGGGCCGGCCCGATGGGGATGATCACCCGGGCATAGCCGATGGCGCTCTGGCCGGTGCTGGTGCCCGGGGTCGTGTAGTTCGACAGATCCCCACCGGCGACGCCGAAATCGAGATAGCCGCCGGACGAGTTGATCGACTGACTGCAGCGTACGCCCTCGGAGGTCGTTATGGCATCCTCGCCGCCGGGGCCGACTGGTGGCGACGGCAGAAGCAGGCCATCCGCCGCCTCAGCTCCGCATGCGCCCAGTATAAGTGCCGCAGACGCGAGGCAGGACCGTACCCTCGATCGATTTGGGCTGAACGCATACGCCAATTGTTCTCTCCTTCACTGCCGGATCGATCCGGAAGGTGACGATGACCTGGCGCGTCAGACCCGGCGCCATGGTGAGTTCGGGGAAATTGACCGCCGCGTCGGCCGCGACAGTGCGGAATTTGGGATCCATGGGGATGACGACGAAGGTCATCTTGGTCTTGTAAGGATTGCCGACGAGAAGCTTGAAGCCCTTGATTGCGCTTGGTGTTTCGCCGTCGTTGCGCATCGGCGACAACGACTGCGCGCTCGCCATTCCCACGAGGGCGGCGAACAATGCGGCGGCCATAACAAGTGATCTCAGCTGCATGTGATCGTCGTCTTGGTTGCGTAATTGCCCTGCTTGAACCCGCCGGTGCTGGTGACCGTGTTGTGGAGGGTGAGCGTGACCGCCAGGTTCAGCACGGCGGGCACGTTGAAGCTTGCTTGCGGCGCGATGGCTCCGCTGCTGCCAGTGAGGAGCCAGGCGGCGCTGTAGGAGCCCGCGTAGGACACGGGGGCGGCAAATCCGGCCGGCGTCGTGTCGAGGCGGATATTGGAGATGGTGATTGTCGTCGGGCTCAGAATGCTGAGCTGGCTGATCACGAGCACCATCGGCACGCCGCCGGCATTGGCCGAGCTCAGCGTTACGCCATCGCCGGCGAGCTTGAGGACGCCCGGTGTATTGAGTGCGACGTCGCAGGCGAGCGCCGACCCGGTGCTGATGATGGCGGCAACGGCGAGCGGAGCCAGACGGATCAGCTGCATGTGAGCACCGTCTTGGCGGTGTAGGTGCCCTGCTCGAATCCGGACGCATTGGTGATCTTGAGATCGACGAACAGGCTCGAGAGCGGCAGCAGACCGAGCACAAAGTTCAGTCCGGTAGCGCTGAACAGAGGGTGGGAGGCGAGCCCTGTATAAGCGATCTCAAGGGTCTCGCCTCCCGGAGTATAGTCGCCGGGGTGCGTGAGGAGGGTTGGCGCACTCAGGCTGACCGTATTGGCGCCGATCGAGAGGATGGTGACCGTCGCCGGGACACCGAGTCCCTCCTTCGTGCTGAGCACCGTGCCGTTGGCGGACGTTCCCAAGATCCCGGGTGTAGCGAGAACGACCGTGCAGGTATCGGCGACGACGCCCGTGAAGGTGACATCGATGGCGCGTGCCGGGAGGGGGAGGACTGCCGCTGCCGCGAGAGTCGCGAGGAATAACCGGTCAGCACGCATGTAATATCTCCCGAACACGCGACCGAGTGTCAGGAGATTATGGTTAATGAGGTGATAAACCAGCCTGCTATACGGCTTCGGACATAAGTAGTGGCAGCGCGATACTGGAGGATTGTTCTACGTGAATAGACGTAGAACCTACGCCTTCTTGCGCTCCAGGATCTCCGACGCACGCTGCCCTAACAGCGCGGGAATCCCCGAGGGCGGAAGCGGTGGCGAGAAGAGGAAGCCCTGGACCTCGTTACACCCCTGCTCGCGAACGGCATCGAGTTGAGCTTCGGTCTCGATGCCCTCGGCGGTGGTCGACATGCCGAGGCTGTGACCGAGACCCACCACAGCGCGAATGATGGCCGTCGCTTCGTCGCCAGGCTTCAGGCCGGCAACGAAGGTGCGGTCGATCTTGATCTTGTCGAAGGGGAAGGAGCGCAAATAGCTGAGCGACGAATACCCGGTGCCGAAATCGTCCATCGAGATGCGCACACCGAGCGCCCGCAGACGGTGGAGGATCTGCAGCGTTGCCTCGGTATCGGCAAGCAGCAACGACTCGGTCACTTCGAGCTCGAGGCGCTGCGCTTGAATATCGGCATCGGCGAGAGCGCTGATGACGTGCTCGACGAGCCCCTTTTGCTTGAACTGCGCGGGCGACAGGTTGACCGCGACGCGGACGTCGTCGGGCCATTCCGCCGCCGCCTTGCACGCCTGTCGCAGAACCCATTCGCCAATGGGAGCGATGAGACCCGTTTCCTCCGCGACTGGGATGAACTCGGCCGGCGAGATCGTGCCCTGCACCGGATGATCCCAGCGGAGCAGCGCCTCGAAGCAGCAGATCCGGTTGGTCTTGAGGTCGAGCAGCGGCTGGTACATGAGCCGGAACTCGTTATGCGCCAGCGCAACCTTGAGCCCCTGCTCGAGCATGCGGCGATGCTGCAGCGCCTCGTCCATTCCCCGCTCGAAGAAATGATAGGTGCCCCGCCCTTCGCTCTTGGCGCGATAGAGGGCAGTGTCGGCATTGCGCAGCAGCGCCTCGACGTCGTCGCCGTCTCCCGGCGCGAGGGCAATGCCGACGGACGCACCGATATTGATTTGATGCTCGTCGATCTCCATCGGCTCGGCCATGAGCTTGACGATGCGCGCAGCCGTAGCGGCGGCGTCGCGAGGATCATCGAACGACTGGACGATCATGGCGAATTCGTCGCCGCCCAGCCTGGCGACGACATCATCCTCGCGCGAACAGCTCTTGAGGCGCGAAGCAACCTCGATCAGGACTTGATCCCCAATCGCGTGACCCAGCGTATCGTTGACCGCCTTGAAGTGATCGAGATCGAGGCAGAGGACCGCAACTGCTTCATTGCGGCGGATACGCGCGCCAACCTTGTCCATATGCTCGCGCAGGAAAGCGCGATTGGGCAGGTCGGTCAGCGGATCGTGACGAGCGAGATGACGGACTCTTGCCTCGATCCGGCGCTGCTCGGTAACGTCTTCATGCGTGGCGACCCAGCCGCCGCCCTTCATCGGGCGGTGATGGATGAAGATGGTACGGCCGTCTTCGAATTCGATCTCGTCCCGGGCTTCTACAGCATCATCGGCGAGCCGCCGGCGCGCCTTCAGGTATTCGGCCCTGCCGACCTTGGGGATCATGCCATGCTTGAATCTGTAGTCGACGATCTGGGCCAGAGTGGTGCCGGGTTGGATCAGCTCGGGCGGCAGATTGTAGAGCACCGCATAGCGCTCATTACACACCACCAACCGCTCGTCGCCATCGAACAGGCACAAGCCCTGACTCATATTGTTGATGGCAGCATCGAACCGCTCGTTCTGGAGTTTGAGAACACGGTTTTGCTCTGCCGCTGCGCGCTCCGTCCGCTTCAGCGTTTCGAAGCGATCGACCTGAGTGGTGATGTCCTGATGGACGCGTATGAAGCCGCCGTCCGGCATGGTCGAATGACGCACCGAAACCGTTCGTCCATTGGGCATGCGATAGGCTTCGATCGTCTCCGCGTACGACGACGCCTCGCCCAACACCGCTCCGACGAACTCGTCCGACCTCGGGATGTGGTGGAAACCATCCGGCGAGTCCCGGCGGGCAACGATGTCGCGGAACTGCATGCCCGGCTGACAAAGTTCGTCCGGCGCGTCGTAGATCTCCTGGTAGCGCTTGTTGGAAATGACCAGCCGCCCCTCGGCGTCATACATGGACAGGCCATGCGAGATGTTCGCGAGAGCTGCTTCGAACCGCATCTTCTGCAACGCAACTTCGTCGTGGCTCGCCTTGAGCGCATCGAGCCGCGTGATATCCTCGGTGATGTCCTGATGCACGGCGACGAAGCCACCGCCCTCAATGGGTGAGCGCGTCACCTGGATGGAGCGGCCGTCCGCAAGCCGCGCCGTTTCCATGAACCGCACGGGCGGCGGCTCGGCGCGGGACATCTGCTCGACGAAATCGGGCATGTCCTCGGGCTCGGTGCCCGCGGCCTTTCGCAACTCGGCGACCCGCGAAAGCGGTGTGCCGGCATGCACGTCGGCCGCGCTCAGTCTGTAGATCTCGAGATAGCGATTGTTGCAGGTGACGATCCGCATGTCGGCGTCGAAGATCGACAGGCCGTGCGACATGTTTTCGAGGGCCGCGTTGAAGCGGCGGCTTTGGGTGTCGAGGCTCCGTTCCGCGAGCTCGCTCATCCATTTCTGTTCGGTCTGCTCGGTAATGTCCTCGTGCATCACCAGCCAGCCGATCTCGGGCAGGTAGGTGTGTGTGGACGCGATGACTCTGCCCTTGATCGGCTTTTCGACCCGTACCGGTGCCGACGTCCTGCGAGCGGCCTCTAGGCGCTGCAGGTAAAGGGCCAGCATCTGTTCGGCCGTGGCGTCGGGGTGATTGCCGAGGCCGACCGATAGCTGGCCGACGACGGACAGCGGTATGCCCGGATGGACGTCCTCTGCCGAAAACCCGTAGATGGAAAGGTAAGCGCGGTTGCAGACGATCAGCCGGTAATCGAGGCCCCAGACCGAGAATCCCTGCGGCGCGCGGTCGAGGACGGCCCCGATCAGCGAGAAATCGGACGTCGGATCAGGGCTCGCAGCTCCCCGCATAACTACGCCTGCTACCACGCAATACTACGCGGAATGGTCGCAGGCCCCGATTAAGGGCGGCTTAATCGGGTTCCCGCAAGCGGCAGGAAGCCTAGCCTTTCAGCTTCTTGCCGCGCGCCGCATAGGTGCGGAGCCGCAACCCATTGAGGCGAATGAAGCCTTCGGCGTCGTGATGGTCGTAGGCCACGGCACCCTCCTCGAAGGTGACGAGATCCATCGAGTAGAGCGAATTGGGCGAGGACCGGGAAATGACGCTGGCGCTACCCTTGTAGAGCGTGAGCGTGACCTCGCCGGCGACGAACTCCTGGCTCTTGTCGATCAGCGCCTGCAGCATCTCGCGCTCGGGCGAGTACCAGAAGCCGTTGTAGATGAGCTCGGCATATTTGGGCATCAGCTCATCCTTGAGATGGGCTTCGCCGCGATCGAGCGTGATGGATTCGATGCCGCGATGCGCCGCGAGCAGGATCGTGCCGCCCGGCGTCTCGTAGAGTCCGCGGCTCTTCATGCCGACGAACCGGTTCTCGACGAGATCGAGCCGGCCGATGCCATGCTTGCCACCGAGCTCGTTGAGCTTGGTGAGGAGAGCGGCGGGCGACAGTGTCACGCCGTTGACGCTGATCGGATCGCCCTTCTCGAAACCGATGATGATGGTTTCGGGCTCGTTGGGCGCATCGACCGGGTCGACGGTGCGCTGCGCCACATAGTCCGGTGCCGGGATCGCCGGATCCTCGAGCACCATGCCTTCGGACGAGGTGTGAAGGAGGTTGGCGTCGACCGAGAACGGCGCTTCGCCGCGCTTGTCCTTGGCGATCGGGATCTGATGCTTTTCGGCGTAGTCGAGCAGTTGCGTGCGCGAACGGAGGTCCCAGTCGCGCCACGGGGCGATGACCTTGAGATTGGGCGCGAGCGCATTGGCGGTGAGCTCGAAGCGCACTTGGTCGTTACCCTTGCCGGTCGCGCCATGCGCGATGGCATCGGCGCCGGTCTCCTCCGCGATCTCGACGAGGTGCTTGGCGATCACCGGCCGGGCGATCGACGTGCCCAGCAGATACTGGCCCTCATAAAGCGTGTTGGCGCGGAACATCGGGAAGACGAAGTCGCGCACGAATTCCTCGCGCACATCGACGATGCGGATGTCCTTGATGCCGAACATCTCGGCCTTCTTGCGCGCCGGCTCCAGTTCCTCGCCCTGCCCCAGATCGGCGGTGAAGGTCACGACCTCGCATCGATAGGTTTCCTGCAGCCATTTGAGCATGATGGAGGTGTCGAGACCGCCGGAATAGCTGAGGACGATTTTCTTGATGTCTTTGGTCATGAGAGGTCCGGTTGTGGGCCGCCTGGCCCCTTGAAAGCGGGCGCACCCTATTCAAGCGGCACGCGGCATGCAATTGCTGGAATCGACCCTTGGGAGCCCGAGAATGCGCCTTTTGCCGCTGATTTTGGCCGGTTTGATGCTGACCACCCCCGCCCTTGCGCTCGACCCGATGCCGGCGGACGGCGACTGGGACTGCGACCTCGGCACGGAGAAGCTCGGCGGCATCAATATCGACGGCGAGAGCTACCGTTTTACCCGGCCGGATGGCCGCAAGCGCGCCGGCGACCTGGCGCTCGAGATGGACAACGTCACCTATTATGTCGAGAGCGGCGTGCTGCGCGACGAGTTCGCCCTCACGCAGATCCAGCATGTGGATGAAGGCGGCGCCGACGATCTCATCCTCTCGTCCGGCGATCTGGACGCGATGACCATGGTCGGTGGCTGCGTCAGGATCGCCAAGTGAGCTTTGTTCCCGACCTGCCGGTGATCCTCACCTTTGCTGCGGCCACGATCATTCTCGCCATCACGCCGGGACCGGACATGGCTTTGCAGCTGAGCCGTGCCATCAACTATGGCCGTGCCCATGGTCTCGCAGCGATGGCTGGCGCCATGAGCGGCATCATGGTGCATACGACGCTGGTGGCGCTGGGCATCTCGGTGCTCATCATCGCGGCGCCGGCAGCGTTTCTCGCGCTCAAGATCGCAGGTGCGGTCTACCTCCTCTGGCTCGCCTATCAGGCGATCGTCCACGGCGGCGGGTTGCGCATCGCCGAAAAGACAAAGCGAGAGCCGAGCATCTTCGAGAGCTATATGGCGGGCGTGGGCATCAATCTCCTTAACCCCAAAGTCGTGCTGTTCTTCGTGACCTTCCTGCCGCAATTCGTCGATGCTCATGATCCCGCTGTGACCGGCAAGCTCTTCTTTCTCGGCGCTGAGTTCGTCGTGCTGTCGATCCCGCTCGGCATCCTCAATGTGGTCGCTGCCGCATGGCTGGCCGCCGCGTTCAGGAAGAGCAAATGGGTCGAGCGCGCGCTCAACTGGAGCTTTGCGGGAATCTTCACGGCGTTCGCCGTCACCATCCTCACCGCACAAGCGCGGCATTGAGATGAACTACCGCCACGCCTTTCACGCCGGCAATTTCGCCGATGTGATGAAGCACATCATCCTGACGAGGCTGATCGAATATCTGAAGCTGAAGCCGGCGGCGTTTCGGGTGATCGACACGCATGCCGGGCTCGGCCGCTATTCGCTCACCGGCGACGAGGCGCGGCGTTCGCCCGAATGGATGGACGGGATTGCCAAGCTGCTGAAGGCCGAGATCGCCGCCAAGCCCAAGGCGCTGATCCAGCCCTATCTCGATGTGATCGCCAGCGAGAACACCAACAACACGCTGGCGCGCTATCCGGGTTCACCGCTGATCGCACGCAAGCTCTTCCGCCCGCAGGACCGGCTCAGTGCGCTCGAGCTTCATCCCAAGGATGCGCGCGAACTGGGCAAGCATTTCGAGGGCGACATCCAGGCGCGCGTGACGGCGCTCGATGGCTGGCTCGCGCTCAACGCCTATGTGCCCCCCAAGGAGAAGCGTGGTCTTGTGCTCGTCGACCCGCCTTTCGAAGAGCCGGGCGAATGGGAGCGGATCGTCGAGGGGTTCACCAAGGCCCACAAGAAGTGGGCCACCGGGCTCTACGCCCTCTGGTATCCGCTGAAGGAGCCCAAGGAGGTCAACCGCTTCGTCGGCGACCTGTCCATGACCGGCATAACCCGCATCCTGCGCGCTGAACTGCTGATCGATCGCGCCGTTGCCGGGAAGCTCTATGGCTCCGGCATGATCATCGTGAACCCGCCCTTCGTGCTCGAAGACGAGCTGAAGGCGATCCTGCCCGCGCTGGTGAAAGCGCTCGGGCATGAGGGCGCGAGCCACCGCCTCGAATGGATACGCGGCGAGGCCTAGACGTCCTTAGCTTCGACGATCTCGAACGCGGTCAGCGATGGGGCGCCGATGAGGCCGCGCGCCTGTGCGCCCACCCACATCTGCTGCAGCGCACCCGCCATCTTCGCTGCGGCTTCTGCCGTATCGAATTCGAGCTCGATCATCAGATGATTGGGTTCGCCGGATTTGCGGCCGATGCGATAGCGTCTGACGCCCATTTGTTTGCGGCCGAGTGGATCGGCATCGAAGCCGCGCTGCTTCCACGCAGCGTAGTCGGCAACCGGGTGTTCCATGTGCAGGACAAACATTCGTTCCTCCTTCAGTGGGAGGACGACGCTATCACAGATCGAACAGGAAGTACTGGATGGTCTCGTCTTCGGTCGGCCGGTACCGGCGATAGAGACCCTTGGCCGGCTCGTTGTCGGTCTCGGTGCCCAGCCAGGCTTCGGCGCAGCCGAGTTCCCGGCCCCACACAAACAGCTCGTCCATCATTAATCGAGCAATACCGCGACGCAGGTGGGTCGACGCCGTTCCGACCTCGTCGACATAGAGCTCAGTCGTCTTGTCCGGGTGGCGGTGGATAACGCCGGCGCACTGACCAACGACCAAGTCGCCCTCGAAGGCGAGAACCATGATGTGACCCGGCTCGCGGAGATAGGCTGCCAGTCGCTCGGGGTGAATCGGCTCGTCAAAGACATCGGGCGCCACATGCTGAAACAGCGTTTCATCACCCGGCTTCATGCGTCGGACTATGTACGCCATTAGCCGATGGTCGCCACGAGTTCAACGACAGAGGCCACGTCCGGCAAACGGCGGAAGCGCGCATTCTTGGGATCGTCAGCGAGGTCCATGGACCACACATGCTCGGACGGAACGTGGATACCCCAGGCGCCCGCTTCGATGGCGGGCACCACGTCGGCACGCATCGAATTGCCGATCATCATCGAGCGGCCCGGTCCGTTGCCGTGACGGGTAAAGATACGATCATAGACCAGCGCGGTCTTGTCGGAGACGATCTCGATCTCGTCGAAGTAGGACATGAGGCCCGACGCGGCAAGCTTGCGCTCCTGGTCAAAGAGATCGCCGCGCGTCACGACGAGCAGCTTGTAGTCCGGCTTCAGCGTCTCGAGCGTTTCACGCACGCCTGGATAGGGATCGACGGGATGTACGAGCATCTCACGGCCCAGCTGGATAATGTCGCTGATCACGTCAGTGGCTACACGACCCTCGCTCACGGCGATGGCGGTCTCGATCATCGACAGCGTGAAGCTTTTGACGCCGAAGCCATAGTGGAGGACGTTAGCGATCTCGGTGTCGTGCAGTTGCTTGTCGGTGCGCTCGCGATCGGCATAGGGCGCAAGCAGCTCGACGAACGCCGCCTTGGTCGAGACGAAGTATTTCTCGTGATGCCAGAGCGTATCGTCGGCATCGAACCCGATGGTGGTCAACTCAGGCACTGGTCAGCGCCTCGCGATCCTTCTTCGTGAGCCGCTCGGTCTCGGATTTGAGCTGGCCGCAGGCCGCGAAGATGTCGCGGCCGCGCGGCGTGCGCACGGGCGAGGCATAACCCGCACGATTGACGATGTCGGCGAACTTCTCAATGCGCGACGAGGTCGAGCAATCGTAATTGGTGCCCGGCCACGGGTTGAACGGGATAAGGTTGATCTTGGCGGGAATGCCCTTGAGCAGACGCACCAGCTCACGCGCATCTGCATCGGAATCGTTGATGTCGCGCAGCATCACATATTCGAACGTCACGCGACGCGCATTGCTGAGGCCCGGATATTTGCGGATCGCCCCGAGCAAGTCCTTCAGCGGCCACTTCTTGTTGATCGGCACCAGCATGTCGCGGAGGTCGTCGCGCACAGCATGCAGAGAGATCGCAAGCATCACACCGATCTCGCGGCCGGTCGGCTCGATGAAGGGCACAACACCGGACGTCGACAGCGTGATGCGACGCTTGCTCAGCGAGATGCCGTCTTCTGCTGAGGCAATTAGAAGTGCGTTCTTGACGTTGGCGTAATTGTAGAGCGGCTCGCCCATGCCCATCATCACCACATTGGTGATGGCACGGTTGTCGCCCTCGCTGCCGCCAGAACCACGCGGCGCCGGAACGAGGCCACCATCGTCGGGACGCATGCCGCCGGGGAAATCACCGAGACGCTCGCGCGCCATCAGGATCTGACCGAGGATTTCGCCCGCAGTGAGGTTGCGCACGAGAGTCTGCGTGCCCGTATGACAGAACGAACAGGTGAGCGTGCAGCCGACCTGCGACGACACACACAGCGTGCCGCGATCAGACTCAGGAATGTAGACCGTCTCGATGTCGACCGGCGGCATGTTCGGGTTCTTCGGATCGCGATAGCGGAAGAGCCACTTGCGCGTGCCATCGACCGAGATCTGTTCGCTCACGATCTCGGGCCGATCGAGCAAGAACGCATCCGAGAGCTTCTGCCGCACGCCCTTCTGGATGTTGGTCATCCGCTCGAAATCGGTGACGCCGTGATGGTAAATCCAGTTCCACAGCTGGCTCGCGCGCATCTTGCTTTCGCGCTCATCGAGCCCGATGCCGCCGAGGGCATCGCGCAGCTCGGGCTTGCTTAACCCGACAAGCGAACGGCTCCGCGGCGCAGCGGCGCGCGCAGAGTTACTCGCATGGTCAAGGTCGAGGGCGATGCTCACGGGGTGGTTTCAGTCCGGAATTTGAGGCGCGGGGCATAACATAATGCAACCGTAGCCGCAAAGAAGGGCTGCCATGCGTGACGGTTATCGGGAGGTCAGGAGACCCAGCGGACCCGCTCGGCCATAACCACCGTATCCGCCTTGAACACCGTGGTGCGCGAACTCGCGCCGGCCGGGATCACCAGATAGCCGTCATTGCGGATCTTGCGGACGAGATGCGGCGCGTCGGGCAGATCGTGCTCGAACTCGACGATCACGATCTCGTGCATCTCGACGCAGGCTGTACGCTTGGCCATGTGTTCCCCCGAAGTGGCGGGCTAGCAGCCGCC
>JADMIO011124220.1_pt1 | contig 13818 bp, 13 predicted proteins | sample 8958161 | NCBI WGS metagenome assembly JADMIO01 (sample SAMN16585339, study PRJNA669376) | soil metagenome | isolation source: Crop rotation soil | place: USA: Cullars Rotation, Alabama | collected 2011 | reverse complement strand
TGCCTGATCAGAATCACTAGTAGCGTTTTGGATCAGGTTGAAGCGGGCGATATTTGACTTGAGTTCTCTCTCCTTCGCCACCAGTTCTCTTGATAAGCCTTTTATACTGGAGAGCGGGAGCTGCTGCAGACTGGATTGCAGAACGGCAGCTTTGCTTCCCTCCGCAACCTCAATCGCTTCACGCAACCAGCTTTCATAGTGCGTGATTTCAAATAGACGTAAGCACCAATTTACGTACGACTGATATACCGGTTGTACGCGTTCGCTCAGAAATAATTTCGCCTCATCGTTTTCATATCCCATTTGCGTTTGGTTTGCAAGTGACGCGGCAGATTGCAGGGTACGTACGGCGTCTGCTAAATTGTCCGTATTGTGGGTAACCTGGAACAAACCATACCATGCGTTAGCCTTTCCCGCCAGGGCATCGAACAAATTAAAATAGGAGTGAAACCCGATGAATTCCTGTGGATTTTTTTCAATGTGATTGTCATTAAAATCCGGATCAAGCTGAATGATAGCCCTGTGATAAAAGGCTAGTGCATCTTTCGCCTTGCCTTGTAGCAAATACAATTGTCCAAGATATGTAAGTGTTATACCGGCAGTTGTTGACTTGCGAAATGAAGGAGCATATGTCAGCGCCCTTTCAAAATTTGCTTCGGCAGAATCGTACTGATCCAGTTTAAGATAAGCATATCCGAGGTCATTATATTTTTTGTCATTCGAATATGAGGTCTTGGACAAATATTCAATAGCCTTATCATAATCACCTATCCCGAGGTAGGCGTCGCCAATATTGTGCAATATGCCATTCCTCTCAATGTTGTATGGAAGTAGCGATTGATAAATGTTCAATGCGTCCTGGTATTGCTGCATTTTTCTTAATGCAGATGCGATATTGTTCTTATAGTTGACATAGAAATAACGATTGGCAGCCGCCGTGGTATCCAATACCGATAATGCTTTTTCAAAATAGAATTTACTTTGAACATAGTTGCCCGTCTCATAGTACATCGTACCCTTCTTGTTGAACAATCGCTGTTGTTCATGCAAGGTTGGGAATTTATTGACTAACTGTTCTGCAAGATTGAAGTAATAAGACGCGGAATCAAGATTATTTAGTGTATAAAAATCTGTTCCAGCATATAGATAAGGAAGAAAGCGAACCGAATCAGGCAGTGAAGATCGTTGTTGTACCAGGTTCGCATTTTGAAACGCCGCGATAGATTGATTTTCTTTATTTGCAGACTGTAGTAGGATACCGGCTTTCAGATAACAATCGAATATTATGCTATCATTTTTTTTTGAGGTCGGAAGATTGGCAGCAACACGTTGATACAGTTGAAGTGCTTGCCGATCTGTTGCCTCTGTGGCATTTTCGAGAGAATATAATTTTTCGGCCCGTTGATAGTCCTTAAGATAATTCACTCGTGGCTGAGTATTGGCCAGTGGAATTAAGACAACAATAAGAATAAGTAATAAACAAAAACGATAACGCATTCAAATAGATGTGCGTCAAATTTAGGCTTCGCTGTTGGTATTATCTACCTGCCAATAATGAATATGCACGGAGGCCGTGGTTTTGCAACCTTCTCTGCGCCGCTGATGCCTGCCGCACCGCTGAGAATCTCGCCCGGAAATGAGGTAATGTTCGCACCTAGCAAAGTCCCCTGACGTTCTTGAAGCAACTGTAGTAAGTCGGGGGTCACATCATTCATGGTTTCAAAATAATACAGCTTTATCCTCAGTGCGTTTAGGGCCTGCTTACTATTGTCATCGATCTTGTACTTTAATTCAAACTCCCTTCTTGTGCCGTTATCTGGATACTTACCAAAGAATCCATTTCGGATGGTTTGCATCAGATTAATCTTTCCGTTAGCAGTGCTTACTGCTATCCCTTCGTTATTACATCCTAATCCAATATCGAACGATGTACCGGAAGAAGAACTTGGAATTACATTTTGAAAACTTCCATTATAAACCGGATTGGCAACGGTATCATTTCTGGAAAGAAAATAGAAGGCATCGAGATAGTTAATTCCCGAAAGCAAAACGGTTGTGGAATGCTCTGCCCCTCCTCCCGCCGGAATAAATTTAATTCGATAGCGCAAGCCTGTTTCACTTTTTGCAACATTAATGGCCCCCGTTTTATCATCGATCTGAATTCCATCAGGAAATGCAGAGTAGGTGCCGGCCTCTTGTTGCGATGGATAAACTATATAGTCGGTGCTGAGATTTTTTTGATAAAGAATAGAATCGCCATATGAGAATTGATAAGTGGGCGGCAAACTACTGTTATCGGCGGTCGATTTGTTGCAAGCGGAATTGACCAAGGCTGCCAGCACTATCAAAATGAAAATATTATGTCTGCGTATGAACATATCAATTTGTTATCAGTAAACGCAAGGCTGAATGATGTAACCGGAGAGCCCAAAAATAATTTTTTAAATCGAGGAGCAGTATGATTATACTCAGGAAAGCCCTTCATTTTAACTGCTTTTAACAAGTTTTTTAGGTGGGATGGTTACAATTCGTTTGAAAGGATTGACCAAATGATACAAACTAAAAAATACTATCATGAAAAAGCTCTTCTTACTGCTGTCAATCCCCGTTCTATTGACTACCGCGTGCACAAAGCAAAAAGGTGTTGATGATAATCCGATTTCGCACAACAATGGCGCATTTGAGGACAATCCAAATGGCGGCGGTGGTAACAATAACTCAGTTCCGATGGCCGTACTGTCCGCTTTTAACACCCGCTATCCGGATGCTACAAGGATTGAATGGAAGAAATTAAGCGATGGAAATTTCAAGGCAGAATTCTTTCGCGGCTCCGTAAAGTGGCAAGCAATTTTTACAGCGGCCGGAACTTTGGTAAAAGAAGAGCGCGATTGATTTTATTGCGCTTTAACAATTTGTTTGACGTATGCATATAATCATTTGTTAAGTGAACGTTCATGTGTATACGATTCACTCAAACAAATTAGATTTGTTAGAAATCATAATCCATGCGATTCCTATTGATAACATTACTGACCAGTTTGCTGGTCAGCTCCAATCCCTGGGAAACTGACCTGGCAAAAGCCCAACAGACCGCCAGGTCTGAAAGAAAAATAATCCTATTGAATTTTTCAGGATCCGATTGGTGCGGACCTTGTATTAAAATGCATAACGACATTTTTGAAAGCAAGGTCTTCACCTCCTATGCTAACGATCATCTCGTGTTGCTAAATGCGGATTTTCCAAGGTTGAAGAAGAACCAACTCTCAAAGGAACAACAATCGAAAAACGATCAATTGGCCGACACTTATAATAATGAAGGCGTATTTCCTTTAACGATTTTGCTTTCGGCCGATGGAAAAATTCTGAAATCCTGGAAAGGTTTCCCTCAAGTCACCCCTGAAGCGTTTACTGACCAGGTAAAAGCAGTGGTGGATGCCAATAAATAAAATTCTAACGTCAGAATTTACATTATTCAAGGCCATGAAGCTGATGGGCAATCGCTTTGAGATAAGCGTGGTTGCTGATTCAGAAAACTATGCGATGCAATGTATAGACGAAGCGGTATATGAGATCCAACGCATCGAAAAACTCCTCACAACCTTTGACGATTCAAGCGAAACCAACCTGATCAACCGGAATGCAGGACTAAAACCGGTAATTGTTAGCCGGGAAGTTTTTGATTTGATCGCACGTTCCAAAAGAATTTCTGAACTCACGCAAGGTGCCTTTGATATTACCTATGGCTCCGTGGACAAGCACCTTTGGAACTTTGATCAGCATATGACACGACTGCCTGATGCGGCCACTGCCAGTAGATTAGTGCGACTTATTAATTTTCAAAATGTGGTTCTTGATGAAAATAAAGGCACTGTTCTGCTGCGCGAAAAAGGAATGCGCATAGGATTCGGAGGGATTGGTAAAGGATATGCTGCCGACAAAGCGAAAGCGCTATTAGTTCGAAAAGGAATTGGTAGCGGAATTGTAAATGCTTCTGGTGATCTTACGGTTTGGGGAACGCAACCAAATGGCAAGCATTGGACAATCGGCATCGCCGATCCAAACACTGGCCGCGAAGCCTTTTCTTCTCTCGAATTATCTAACACTTCGATTGCGACTTCCGGCAATTATGAAAAATTCGCGATCGTTGATGGAAAAAAATATTCGCATACTATCGATCCAAAAACGGGTATGCCAGTCACAGGAATAAAAAGTGTCACTATTATCGCTCCTATGGCAGAGCTGGCCGACGCATTAGCAACGCCGGTGATGATTATGGGCATAAAAGTTGGACTCCACCTGATTAATCAACTTAAGGGCATCGGTTGCATTGTCGTTGACGACGATGATAACATTTACACATCAGAAAATATCAAATTGAAATGAATTTGAAATTCACTGCCGCGACTCTAGGATTTTTTCTATCGACAACATTTATTCTTCTTACATGCGCTTGTAAACCGGTCAAGGAATACCAGAAGAATAAATTAAATGATGCGGAGATGACACTCTCCAACCGAAAAATTCAAAAGACAGAACTCAACTTTCAATCGTATCGCGAAGGCGCATCCGGTGCTAACGGCGGAAAAACTGGAGGAGGATGTGGTTGCAATTGATCCTTTGACTTATGAAAAAACTCTCTCTTTTTGTAATTGGTTTATATCTCGGCATTGTTGCTGCATTCTCCCAAGATAGACCGCAAGCTGATTCTCCATATAAGGTAAGAAAACTAACCTTTGAAGAAGCGAATATCGTTTCAAGTTATTATTCGCAAAATGGAAACAATGCAGCAGTTACCGGAGGAATTGGTTCAGAGAAACTCTCGGATATTTCCACCACTTTCGATTTGAAAATGTACCGGTATGACAAAAAATTCCGCAAGCATAGTTTCACTGGAGAATTGGGAATAGATCATTATACATCCGCATCTTCAGATAAAATTGATCCGCATACAATCAGTTCTGCGTCTTACTCAGACAACCGGATTTATCCTTCGCTCCATTGGGACATGGAGAATGAAGCAAAAGGAAAGACCATCGGTGCAGGAATTTCCTTTTCCAATGAATTCGACTATAACTCGCTCGGGTTTAACGCTAATTTCTCGAGGAAAACCAAAGATCGCAGCGGGGAATTCTCCGCGAAGCTGCAGACCTATCTTGATAAGTTAAGATTAATCTATCCAATTGAGTTGCGATCTGACGATCACTATCCTACCGCATCACGAAATACTTTCAGTGGAAGTTTCTCCTGGTCTCAAATCGTCAACAAACAATTTCAGTTGATGATAGAAGCAGGTTTAGTATACCAGGAAGGTTATCTCGGATTGCCTTTTCATCGGGTATACTTCAACGATGGTAAGGTACAGGTAGAAGCGTTGCCATCATCACGCGTCAAGATCCCGATTGGGATGCGAGCGAGTTATTTTCTGGGAGATCAAATTATCCTAAGGGGATGGTATCGGTTTTACCACGATGATTGGGGAATCAATTCGAATGCCGCTGAATTTGAAAGCGTAGTAAAGGTGAATCCTTTCTTTTCTATCACTCCTTTCTATCGATTCTATCAACAATCCGCGGTCGATTATTTTGCACCATACCAGCAGCATTCATTTGGTGAAGAATTTTATACCAGTAATTATGACCTCTCCAAATTCAACAGCCATTTTTTTGGAGCCGGCTTTAGAATGGCGCCCCCTGAAGGAGTGTTTCATTTAAAACATTTCAATTCTCTTGAATTGCGATATGGTCACTACCAACGCACAACGGGTTTAAACGCGAACATTGTATCCATGCAAGTGGGATTTAGGTAAAAAAGAAAAGAGATCCGATCTTTTTTAAAAGATCGGATCTCTTTTCTTTTCCTACAATTTCGTAAACGAAATTGACCTTGTACCGTTTTTGCTGGTTACATTGATCACATACAAGCCTGCCGGCAGATCACGAATGCTGATCTGGTTGAGGCGCTGCCGTTGTAGAATATTTGCCGACCTAACTAACGCCCCTGTAGAAGAGTAGATCCTGAGAGTTGCGTTTTCTGCATTATTAAGTAGTTCTACATTGACTGTAGAAGTTGCAGGGTTGGGATAAACTCTCATCCCTGAAGCCATTTCAACCTCTGTTATTGGCTTGTTCGTTGAAACCCTGGCCGCGTCTTCTTCCTCATTATGACAGGAATCCGTAATGAATGCATTCCCGAGAATGTTGGTTAACTCCGTGTTTCTTTTTATCACATCGGAAAAGCGCGTGCTTTTTATTTGATTCCTAATTTGATCGGTCAAAAAGGGATCATTGAGGTAGAAATAAAAATCGCCGTCGCGAAGTTTTTCAAATTGCGATTTAAGCATCGCATTTAAAGTTCTTCCTACCGATTTGTTTGGTAAATGCGCTTCTGCAAGCACGCCTACCCAGAGATCAACATTATTTACATCTCCATATAAATTCTTTAGTGCTCGCGCAAGTGAATCTACAGGTGTAATGTCAGAGAATCTTCTGGCCGCCGTTCCTGTATAGGCCAACCTTGCTGTGTTATAATCAGGCAATCCATGATCTCTTCCGCGCTGGATATTGAGGCTTCCGAGGTCGATACCAAATCGAACAGGGCTGCTGGCACTCACAAATAGAAAATTCCTCAGAACGTCATTTATTTTGTTATCCGTTTCATATTGGTCGTGCGATGATGCACCCTTAATCCAGATATCGATTCCATAGGTTTGAACAAGTGACGGCGTCCAGAATACATCCACTAATTCCATTTCACCAGGTCCTACCTCTTCGCAATCATTGTCCGCCAGAATCACATCGTCTGAAACCATGGTGTGTCCAAGTCGGTATGCCGCCGTGGCAAACGTATTGGTAATATCCGGTCGCACCTCGTCACGATAACCGGAGTATGGTCGCAACACAATTCCCAATGCAGGCAAAAATTCCTGGTACGTGATTGCCTCAATCAATCCGCCAACTATTTTTCTTGCTGTTTGATAGATGAGCTCATCGTTTCTTAAACCTTGTTTCCATAAGGTTTCGCAAATGCGGTTGTGCTCGCGCACAAACAGTGTGTGAATGGAAAGCAAAACGGGATTCTCGGAGGCCCGAATGTCTCCAGCAACAAAAGTTTTCACAGTTCCTCCACTATCATTAGCCATACTGGGCGCCATTGGATCAATTGCGCTGGAAAATTCACCATCAATAGTATTGTATGGCATCAAATTTCCTGTCGATGTTTTTAATTTCCCCTGAAACCCGGTTCGCAACCAACGTGCGCGGGTAGCATCGGAGCCATAAACTACTGATCCATCAATAAACGAAGTGTTCAGGTTAATTTGTTGCCTGAGCGATGAACCAGGCAGTGTTCGAAACTCACTCCGGAAGAAAGGTATTTCTTCAGTGAAAATCACTTCATCAGTAGGAAGTGGAATAGGAACATACTCGGTGCTACCAGTTGGTGTCAATGTAATTTCATGATCGAGGAACTGACCCCACTGGTATACAAGAGTGCTGAGGTGACGGGTATTGAATTGAGTGACCGGTTCATCGATAATGGCATTGGAAATTTGCCGTGGTGATGGACGATTCACTCCACCCATCGCGTTGTTTGGATCAGAAGATCCATAGAATGCTGGCAGTTCACGAAACAAGATAATGTCGGCCGCGCCAAAACTTGTTTTATTATTATTAATGTTATTAAACCTGCCGTCATAGGTTCGGAATGGAAGGTGAACTCTTGCATTGGTTAGAACGGCCTGTTCATCTCTTGGTCGTTGTTCCATCAGGAACAATTTTCCTTTCGATGCATTTTCTGTTTGAGCGAATAAACTTGCAATTGGAACGGTGCATAGGAGCACTAATAGCAACAATAATTGCTGTGTAAATGGTTTCCGGAACATGGCTTTAAATTTTTATGGTGGCAAAAAGAGGCGTGCTGTAACGAAGAAGGTGTTTTTTGGTTAGTTACAGTCAACCCGTGATTAGCAGTAAGCGATCAACCAAGTATCATTGGATGAAGCTTTGACAAATGTGGAAATTCGGCGGAGAAGAAGTGTTATAGAAATTTGATAAAATGTTACATAATTGCGATAATTCGGTTTGCTACCGAATTCGCCACGATGGGCCGCTGGCGCGCCCACACAAAGAATTCACAAAGGGCACAAAGGGATACTACAAAACTTATAGAGAAGATCACAAAGGATAGTTGATCAGTTTTTATTTCGCTCAATCCTTTTGAAATCGGACGGTGATTTCCCTGTCACTTTCTTGAATTGAGCTGAGAGATGGGAAGTGCTGCTGTATTGCAGTCGCCACGCTATTTCTGACAGTGTGAGATCATTATATAGTAACAATTGTTTCACCCTTTCAATTTTCTGCGAGATGATAAATTGTTGAATGGTCATGTTCTTGATCTTGGAAAAGCATCTGGAGAGATAAGTATAGTCAAGGTGTAATTTATCACTGATGTAATCTGAAAAATTTATGTCTGGCAGCTCCTGTGAATAATGGATCATCTCAACCACCAGGTATTTTACTTTTTCAGCGAGAATACCTTCCTTATTGTTGATTAAATCGAAATCCTCTTTACGCAATGCTCTCTTCAACAAATCATACTTCTTTGAAGAAACATTGTCGGGTATCTCAACTTCGCCAATGTCTGCCACTTCAGGGTGCAGACCAAGACTTTTAAGGACAGCAAGGGCCCGCGTCTTAGCACTAAGACTAATCATATTTTTAATAAACAGCCTCATTTCTTGTTCCTCCATCAATTCTCTGAAACAAAAAATCGTTTGGTGTAATAAGAAGCTAAACGGAAGGATTCAGGGAGAGAAAACTTGCAAACCGGTGACCATGTAAATCAGATGAGTAGAATGATCTGGCGAATTACAGTTGAAGTAAGTTAGCAAGAATTCATATCAATTAAAAGTTTAACCATAAAATTTTTAACCGTAAAATTCAGGGAGAGAGTAACGTAAAATCAACAGGAAAAGACGCTGCCTTCCTTGTCAGAGAGCGGATCATTAAAAATAGTTTCTGCTGACAAGAATTTTAGGGGCGAACAAAAGCAAATGGCAAGAAATATGCCATTGAGGTTTAACTATGAATGGAGCCGGAGTAATTGATGATATCTTAATTCTGGTCAAGTGTGACAATGCATGATAAGAGATGCCGGATACAGGATGCAAGATGGAAGATGCCCGGCGCCGGTTAAGGAATGCAGCAACGTAAATAAGTCATGGGAGTATGAAGACCTTTGTTTACATAGGAACGAGCCTTGACGGGTTCATTGCCAGAAATGATGGTGATATCGAATGGCTGGTGCAGTATGCGAATGATGAAGCGATTCAGGCATATGAAGAATTCATTGCAAAGATTGACGCGGTAGTAATTGGACGGGGTACATTTGAAAAGGTACTGACTTTTCCGACCTGGCCGTACGAAAAGAAAGTATTTTTATTGAGCAACACTATAAAAATATTACCTCCCGCTGTAAAAGGTAAAGTAAGAGTTCTTTCCCTCAGTCCAGCAGATACATTAAAAAAACTATCGGAGCAAGGATGCACTAATGTTTATATTGATGGTGGACAGGTGATCCAAAGTTTTTTGAAAGCAGATCTCATCGATGAATTAATTATCTCGAAAGTGCCGATCATCATTGGAACCGGCATTCCTTTATTTACCAGTTCGAATCAAGACCTACTATTTCACCATATGAAAACGGAAGTTCAATCAAATGAGTTGGTGAGAAGTTATTATAAGAGAAGAAGGTTGTAGTGCGGGAACTCGATGCAGGATGCAGGATGCAAGATGCCAGATGCAGGACTGAACAAGCGCATTTTTTAGTATTTGCCTTTTTATTGCTTTCTTTTATCCTTTTTTCTTTTGTTCCATTGTATCTTCCTTTTCATCATTGGCTCTTCGCATGGCTGACGCCAGTTGGAAGGAATCTGCATCTTGTATCTTGCATCTTGTATCTTGTATCTTGCATCTTGCATCTTGCATCTTCTTCTTATTTCATTGCGACACCAACAAACTATTCGCCACCTTATAACTCACAATCACCTGCTTTTTTCCTTTTAGTTGTAGCGTATAACTCTGATCAAAGTCTTCAATTGTCTTGACATGCAAAGTATCTCCGAGGGACAATCCAAGTTTATCGAGGTAGGTAAGAAAAGATGGTGAGTGATCTGTGACCCCAACAAATTTTCCCTGCATGCCTTCTTCGGTCTGGGATAGCAAAACGGATTTTGATTTGGCAAATACACCATTTGCGTTAGGAATAGGATCTCCATGTGGATCGGACTTTGGGTTGCCGAGATAGTCATCCAATCGATCGATCAATCGTTCACTTTGAATATGCTCCAGTTGTTCCGCCAGGTCGTGCACTTCATTCCATCCAAATCCTAACTTCTCAAGCAAAAAGACTTCCCATAACCGGTGCTTCCTTATGATGCTGATTGCAATTTGTCGGCCCTTGTCAGTCAACCTGAAACCTTTCGACTTTTCATAATTGATTAGCTTCTTCCTTGCCATCTTCTTGAGCATGTCAGTAACCGATGCGGACTGCACTTCCAGCATTTTGGCCAGGTCGGAGTTGGCTACCGTTTCCCCATTCTGCTCCTGCAGCTTATAGATTGCTTTTAAATAATTCTCCTCTGTAAATGATTGCATTAGACCGGTTTTAAAACAAAAGTAAAAAGACTAACCGAAAAAATAAATTAGATTCATCTAAAACATTATTTTTGTCTATCTAATAGAGCGAAATGAACCGGAAATTTATAGTGATGATTTGCATGGTCGGAATCGCGCTTGGATGCGACAAAATTCTGCCGAAGCTTCCTGCCGATGATAGTGTTTTAGATGGTCCGCTTGATGGACTTACATCGGAACAGCGCGCGCAGTTTATTTTAGGAGATAAAGCATTCAACGACGATATTTTTACAGCCGAGAATGGGCTGGGCCCTTTATTCGTGGCAACATCATGCGGAACCTGTCATGCAGGTGATGGAAAGGGTCATCCATTTACAACACTTACCCGCTTTGGTCAAAGCGATACTATGGGCAACCAGTACATGCATCAGGGTGGCCCTCAACTCCAACATCGTGCGATTGCGGGATTTGCTCCGGAACAAATTCCTACGGGTGCAACATTTTCAAGTTTCACTCCTCCCGCCAACACCGGTTTAGGTTTTGTCGACGCTTTAAGTGATGCAACGATTCTTTCATTGGCCGATGAAAACGATGCAAATGGAGATGGCATTTCGGGCCGACCGAACTGGATCAGTATTCCTTCTTATTGCGCCGAACGAAACCAAACCATTCATCGAAATGGAAAATATATTGGAAGGTTCGGAAAGAAAGCTGCGGTATATGACCTGTTACAACAAACAGTGAACGCTTATAACCAGGACATGGGAATTAATTCCACTTACGAACACTATAATACATACAATGGACAAGATGCAGATGCAGAAGTTAATAATCAAACTGTTCAACATGTAGTGTTTTATCTTCAAACACTGAAGGCTCCTATCCAGCGCAATCAGGATAACCAGGACGTAAATGATGGTAAGCAAACTTTTCTTTCCATTGATTGCGGAAAATGCCATACTCCACAATTGCAAACGGGAACTTTTACAATAGCCGCACTTTCTCAGAAAACTTTTTCTCCTTATAGCGATTTCCTCCTTCATGATATGGGCCCTGGCCTCGATGATCACTATACTGAAGGAACGGCACTGACTTCTGAATGGAGGACGCCTCCCCTTTGGGGATTAGGACTCTCAAAAAATTCTCAGGGCGGGAATTATTTCTTGTTGCATGATGGCAGGGCAAAAAGTATTGAAGAAGCAATCCTCCTGCATGGTGGAGAGGCGCAGGGAAGCAAAAATAAATTCCAACAGTTGAGCGCGTCCGAAAAATCGAAACTCATCAAATTCCTGGAATCATTATAGCATGGATAGAAGAGAATTTATAAAAAACAGTTGCACGGCCTGTTTATCAGTAACTGTAATGTCGTCACTTGCTGTGTCCTGCTCTGCTACAAAATATGTTTCCGGCGTTGTGGTAGAAAACGGAATTAATATTTCGAAAAATGATTTTGCGGTGAAACAAAAAGGGGGAACAGCGTATAGCTCATTTATCATTGTGAGAAATGACGCACTTCAATATCCGATTTGTGTTTACAGGTTTAATGAAGATGAATATTCGGCTCTTTGGATGAAGTGTACACACCAGGGCGCGGAATTGCAAGCATCGGGCGATGTGTTGCAATGCGCCGCGCATGGGAGTGAATTTAATAATCGAGGAATGGTAAGAAATGGTCCTGCCATCTCGAATCTTCGTACGTTTCCCGTCACCGTTAACCAGGACCGGGTGTTTATTGATCTGAGAAAAAAATGATGAAGCGCATTTTCCATATAGCACTAGCGATTTGCCTTGCCAAAAGCAGCCTGTCACAAATCGATCCCGAGCTCTTACGCAAACCAGGTTCGCGAAATGACAGCCTAAACTTGAACATGGATGCAGTTTATAATCGACCTTTCATACAAGTAGGCAGATTACCTGTTGCATTAGGAGGCTATGTAGAAGCAAATTACCAGTACGCGAGTACGAATGGAATATCAGAAGGACATCAGTTCCAATTCAGGCGACTCACACTATTTGTGTCTTCCACAATTTCAAAGCGAATCAAATTTCTATCAGAAATTGAATTTGAAGACGGTACTAAAGAAATCAATATTGAATTTGCATCGGTTGATTTCGAGTTCTCACCGCTTTTTAATGCAAGAGGCGGAATCATTATGAATCCGATTGGATCTTTTAATCAAAATCATGATGGGCCTAAATGGGAGTTCGTGGATCGGCCTATCTCCGCTACCCAAATGCTTCCCGCTACATGGAGTAATGTTGGATTTGGAATCTACGGTAAAAAATATTCAAATGACTGGGTATATGGATACGAAGCCTACCTGACGAATGGATTCGATGATAAGATCATTCAGAACAGCGAAAACAAAACATTTCTTCCCGCTTCAAAGGAAAATGCGGATCGTTTTGAAGAAAGTTTTAATGGCAGTATGCTTTTCACCGGAAAAATTGCAGTAAAGAATAACAATATTGGCGAATTAGGTTTGTCGTACATGGGGGGTGCTTATAATAAATTTAAAGAGGATGGAATTACACTCGATGATAAACGTAATGTAAATGTATTCGCGATAGATTTCAATTCAACATTACCAACAAAAACATATCTCAATGCTGAATGGGCCTGGGTGCAAGTGAACATTCCACCAAACTATACGGAACAATATGGAAGAAAACAATACGGTGGATTCATGGATATTATTCAACCAATTTTTCGGCGCCCAATATTCGGATTTGAAAATGCAGTGATCAATGCCTCGGTGAGATTAGAGTATGTAGATTGGAACCGTGGCACGTTCTCACAAACTGGTGGCAAAATTTATGATGAAGTGTGGGCAATCGTACCTGCGCTTTCATTCAGACCAACGTCACAAACAGTGATCCGGTTAAACTATCGACACCAACAACAAAGAGATTTACTGGGAAATCCTCCTGCAAAAACCGGCGCGATTCAATTCGGGTTTTCTACCTATTTCTGATAGGGAATAGCTATTAGCTATTAGCATTAGCCATTAGCCGTTGGGCATTCCAGTGATGTCCTGGGTAATGGCTATTGGCTAATGACTAACAGCTAATGGCTTTTCCGAACAAATGTCATAACTTCGATCTGCTTACTACCAATCGCTCAATGAAGTTCTTTCCAGCACATTGGGATCCTAAGCTTAGAATTCCACGTGGACAAGTTGTCGCG
>JADMIO011204709.1_pt1 | contig 13820 bp, 13 predicted proteins | sample 8958161 | NCBI WGS metagenome assembly JADMIO01 (sample SAMN16585339, study PRJNA669376) | soil metagenome | isolation source: Crop rotation soil | place: USA: Cullars Rotation, Alabama | collected 2011 | reverse complement strand
CACGGAGGATACTATGAGTCGGATTAACACCAATATCGCATCGCTCTCAGCGATGAACCGGTTGAATAAGAACAACGCGGACCTCGCGCTGAGATTGCAACGTCTGTCCACAGGTTTGAAAATCAATTCCGGCAAGGACGCACCGGCGGCATTGATCGCCAGCGAAACCCTTCGCTCGGAAATCAACGGCATCCACCAGGCCATCGACAACTCCACCCGCGCCAACAACGTGATCAACACGGCTGAAGGCGCGCTCGGCGAAGTGTCGGCGCTGCTGCTGGAAGTCCAGGGCCTGACCAACGAAGCCGCCAACACCGGCGCGCTCTCGCGTCAGGAAATCGAAGCCAACCAGCTTCAGGTCGATTCGATCCTCAACAGCATCAACCGAATCGCCAACACCACGCAGTTCAATGGCGTGAAGCTGCTCAACGGCTCGCTGGATTACACCACCAGCGGGGTCGCAAGCACCGCGATCGACAGCTTCTCGATCAACACGGCCAAGCTTCCCGACAACGGCTATCAGACGATCACCGTCGAGGTAACCGCCAGCGCCGAGCTGGGTGAAGTGCAGTTCAGCGGCACGGATGTGGGTACGTCGGCGGTGACCATTGAAGTCGCGGGCAATGCGGGCACTGAACAGCTCAGCTTTGCCGCCAACACCGCTACCAGTGCGGTCGCGTTTGCCGTCAATCAGCTCGCCGGCGCCACCGGCGTCAGCTCGATTGTCTCCGGCAGTACGCTGCGATTCGTCACGACCTCGTTTGGGTCGGATCAGTTCGTCAGCATTAAGACGATCGACGGCAGCTTCACCGACGGCAAGGATTACGGCGACGACGCCACCGTCAACATCAACGGCTCCTCCGCCGAGGTGCATGGCCTGGTCGCTTCGGTCCGTAATGGCGACCTGGACGTCAGCCTCACCCTCGATGCCGACTTTGCCCAGGACAACACGTCAACGTCGAGCTTCCAAATCACCGGCGGCGGCGCCCGCTTCCAGATCGGCTCCCAGGTTAATCGCCAGAGCCAGATCCAAGTCGGCGTCAGTTCCGTCTCGACCACAAAGCTTGGCAACGAGGTGGTCGGATTCCTCTCCAGCATCTCCAGCGGCGGTGAAAACTCACTGCTTAGCGCCAATACCATCCAGTCGCAGAAGATCCTGACCGAAGCGATCCGCCAGGTCGCAACCCTTCGCGGACGCCTTGGTGCATTGCAGAAGGATGTGCTGGATACCAACGTCAACAGTCTCCAGATCGCACTGGAGAACGTCACAGCAAGCGAAAGCGCCATCCGTGATGCCGACTTTGCGTCGGAAACGGCGGCGATGACGCGAGCGCAGATTCTGGTTCAGGCCAACACCAGCGTTTTGGCACAGGCTAACGCCGTGCCTCAAAACGTGCTGGCTTTGCTAGGCCGGTAACCTCCCGACAGCAGGATGAACCCAGGAAGGCCGGCGCCGAAAGGCGTCGGCTTTTCTTTTTTCACGCCGGATCGAACGGATTCCCTGCTGATTTGTACCTCTCAAAGGCTCTGTTATCTCCAAACCTGCTTGCGGAGGATCCATCGTGCTGCAACGCGTCTTGTCTCATTGGCTTGCCCTCATGCTCCTCTGGCTGGGCGTGGTTTCATCGTCCCTCTCCGCACAAGAACTCGCTGCGATCCCGCCGGTGCCCAAGCCGCTCGATTTTCCCGCGCCGAAGTTGCTCCCGCCGGGCAAAGATTATCCCATTACCGATTTCGGCGCGGTCGCCGATGGCAAGACGCTCAACACCGCCGCCATTCAAAAAGCGATCGACACCTGCTCTGCCCAGGGCGGCGGCACCGTCGTTGTCGCCAAGACCAATGCTGGCACCACCTACATCTCCGGCGCGATCTTTCTCAAGAAGGGCGTTCATCTGCGCGTCGATGCCGGTGCAATCCTCAAAGGCTCGATCAACCCGGGCGACTATCCGATCATCAACACGCGCTTCGAAGGGATCGAGCGCCCGTTCATGAGCGGTTTCATCAACGCGACCGATCTCGACGGCATCACGATCTCCGGTCAAGGCACAATCGACGGCTCCGGTGACCAATACGGCGGCCGTGCGCTGGCACGCGGCGGCGGCGGACGCTTTGGTCGTGGCGGCGCTGCTACCGCGCCGGGCGCTGCGCCTGCGACCATGCCTCAAACCGTCGACGGCGTGGCCATCACTCCCGCGCCGCCGGTCCAGAACGTTTTCACCGGGCCGCGCGAAGTTCTGACGCCAACTCCCAACAATCCGCCGCCGCTTCAGCTCGTCGGGGCTGGTAGCAACCGTCCGCGCCTCGTCCTCTTCACCAACTGCACCAACTCCGCCGTCAAGGACATTCACCTCCAAAACCAGGCCGTCTGGTGCCTGCACATTCTCTACTGCACCGATTTCCTGGTGGACAACGTCGATATCAAAGACCCAACCCGCCGCGTGCCGAGTTCCGATGGAATCGATATCGATTCGTCCCGTCGCGTGCGCGTTGATCGAACGACGATCGATGTCAACGATGACTGCATCTCCATCAAGTCCGGCAAGGACGCGGATGGCCGCCGCGTCAATCGGCCGTGCGAAGATATCCTGATCGTTAATTCCCACATGGCCTATGGCCACGGCGGCGTTGCGATGGGTTCGGAAGTGTCCGGCATGATCCGCAACGTCGAAGTGCGCGATACGATCGTCGATTCCCAGAACTGGGCTCCCATCCGGTTCAAATCGCAGGTCACGCGTGGCGGCATCGTTGAAAACATCGTCTACCGCAACATCAAGATCAATGACGTCCGAGGCATCTTCGATTTCAACCTCGAATGGAACGCCGCGCCCTCGTCGGGAGAGCGCCAACCCACCAAGGTGCGCAACGTCTACATCATCAATGTGACCGGCAATGCCAACTCCGGCGGCTCCATCCACGGCGTGCCCGATTCGCCGATCACAAACATTCTCTTCCAGGACTGCGATCTGACCGCCACTACCGGGGTCCGCCTGACCAACACCGCGAATCTGGACACGAAAGGACTGAAGCTCACCGTACAGTCCGGTGAACCCCTACTGACCGGTCCAGCGCGCGGAGGACGAGGCGCTGGCGCCCAGGGCGCTGGCGCCCAGGGCGCTGGCGCACAGGATGCCGGTGCACGAGGCGCGCAAACCCCAGCAACGCAACCTGGACGGTAGTCTGGGACTTCAACGGTTAGCCGCGACCCGCAGGGGAGCGCGCCCGGCGCGCTCCCCTGCGGGTCGCGGCTAACCGCGCAACTTCCCCCCGCGCACGCTCTGCTTTGCACCGCGCCAACTCGCGCCCACGTCTGTTAATTCATCAAATTTTTGCCTCAACCCGCTGTCGAGCTACAATCACCCCGGCTTGATCAATCTTAAAAACCCGGACACACAGGAGGCTCCTTATGTTGCGCATCAATGACACCGCTCCCAATTTCTCCGCCGATACCTCGCAGGGACCCATCGACCTTTACCAGTGGATGGGCGATGGCTGGGCCATTCTCTTTTCACACCCAAAGGATTTCACCCCCGTCTGCACGACCGAGCTGGGCTACATGGCCGGGCTCCAGGGGGAATTCCTGATGCGCAATTGCAAGATCGTTGGCTTGAGCGTTGATCCGGTGGACAAGCATCAGAAGTGGGCCCAGGACATCGCTGAAACGCAGGGGCACAAGATCAATTTCCCCATGATCGGCGATCCGCAGCTCAAGGTCGCCAAGACCTACGGCATGCTCCCCGCCGAGGCCGGCGACACCTGCGAAGGCCGCACCGCCATGGACAACGCCACCGTGCGTACGGTCTTCATCATCGGCCCGGACAAGAAGATCAAGCTGATGCTCAGCTACCCGATGAGCACCGGCCGAAATTTCGACGAAGTCTTGCGCGTGCTCGATTCGATGCAGCTGACCGCCAAGCACAAGGTCGCGACGCCGGTGAATTGGAAACCGGGTGATGATGTGATCATCCTTCCCGCGGTGAGCGATGAGGATGCAAAGAAGAAATACCCCAAGGGCTGGAAGTCCCCCAAGCCGTATCTGCGGATCGTCCCGCAACAGGCCGCAGAACAACCCGCGGGCGCGTAGAAACAATTGTAGGCGAACGCGGTTAGCCGCGACCCGCAGGGGAGCTCGTCCGGGAACTCCAACCTGCGTTCCGTTAACCCAGGTTATTCGACGCCCTCGGTCTCACTCGTCCAACCAGCGCGTGTCATCCTTAAATTTCCGTTGAACAGTGGTGTCAGCTACCGAATGTTTCATTCTGCCTCTGAATGATGCGACGCAACCGCTCCCGCTCCTCAGGCACCAGGTCGTCGACAAGATTGAGTTTTATGATGCGACTACGGATCGCCCCCCGATTCCGTTCAAGCCGTCCCGCTATCCGAGCAACGGTCAAACCCCCGCGCACCCACTTAGCAAGGGTGCCATCCTCCTCATCTGTCCACTTCTCATAAGCACGAGGGTATCGCTCTCGCTTTTGTGCCAAGGTACTTTTGGATCGGCGCTGAATTCCAGACGATATTGCCAGTGCCTCTTTAGCTGCATGGAAGATATCAAGGTACGTTAGCTCGGGATTCGCGGCCAGAATCTGCTCATACGTGCTGCCGGCGGCAACCATTTCTAATACCGCCTGCGAATTCGCGCTTAATCTTGTGCCTGGCTCAGACATAGGCTCACAATGTGAAGATACCAGTTACAATATCCTCGAGCATCAAATAACGGTAAATCCGATTCGAGTAAGATACTCAAATGTCGGATCGTAAAATCCACGGTCACGTGTTGGATCACTTGCGTTCCCGTCGGGAACGACTATCACCATCCCCTGACGCGCTCGGGTAAGTAGCACCCGGTATGCATTCTTCTGATATACCTGCCGCTCAGTTTTTCGGATTCGATTCCACCGGTCGCCGCAGAAGGACCAATTTTCCCATCCGTTTGGTGTGTAGCGGAAATCCCCATCCCAGGTGACGCAGGTCCAATCCAGTTCAAGTCCCTGCACTTGAAACTCAGTGGCGACATCCTCAAGGTAATACGAAGACCGAACATCCTGTTTCCCATCGAGAAACCAGTGGACATGATCGATCGGAGATCGAACGTCGATTGCGTGCGGCTTGAGTCGCTGTGCCTCGGACGATGCGACCAAGCCATAGTGCTCCGTCCCGCGCGCTTTGTCTTTTACCCACTGCTTGGCCGCCGTTAGATCTCGGGAAATCACAATTGGATACTTATCGGATATCTGCCCCAGCGTGTCGCGTGCAGCGCTTTCGTCCAAGTCGAGTAGCTGCTTGACCAATAAGGAAACGTTCTCTGCCCGGAACGACCGCATGGATACTCCAAGATGCAACTCGTCGCGCAAGATGACGTTCGGACGCGCGGACACTTGTTGCAGGACTTGACCAGCTCCGTATTCGCTATCGGTCAGGCGCGATGAAAGATAAATGCGCCAGTCGGGAAACAAACGGTTCAGTGCATTGATCCATTCGCTGATTCCGGCCTCGCCGGTGTTGATTTCCTGGCCGCCGCCGACGAGGCAGACGATCGTCGCCCAATCGTCATGCCGATTGAGGCAGGAGATGAGAAACTCAGGCTCGGAATGGTTGAAGTCCACGGCCTTTTTCCGCTGAAGCATAAATTTGCGTGTCTGCTCCAATGTCCAGGCACGTTGAGCCTCGTCGAAGATGGCCACGTGTTCGATAGGCGGACGATCCTTGTCCTTCAAGAAGTCGTCTCGGAAGTGATGTACATTTTGAATGAACATTTTCACTTCGCTCAGGACGGCTCCTTTCTTCGCTTTGCGTCCGGATTCCTTCTCGTGACGAACTTTGTCGCGTGTGAGTGCTTCACGAAGGACGTCGACCAGTGGGCCATTGCCGGACAGAAAAACGCTGTAAAGTTCGTTTTTTTTGTCGATGTGGTCGGTCGCGACATTCAGACCCACCAGCGTTTTTCCAGCACCGGGCACACCGGTCACGAAACAGATTGATTTGACGCGCCGATCGCGCGATGTCTGGATGATCTGTGAGATGGCCTGAGATGTAGCGCTTAGATTCTTTGCACTCGCGTCCTTCCGTACGATGTCATCGACGGAATGTCCGTTGTAGAGTGCCATCGCGGCTTCGACGATGGTGGGAGTCGGATGATAGCGTCCTTGCTCCCACGCAGCGATGTCGATCGATTCACCTTTGACGACATCAAGCACGCGCTGCATCACTTGCCCAAGCGATCCTGACGTGGCTTGGATCGGCATCATGACGCCGTCGGCATGATTGGTGTATGCGATAGTAGCCACTGCATCTTCGGCGCCCGTGGGAATAACGATCGGCGCGATGGGCGGAGCATGGCTGGTTTCATGAAAGTTTTTCAGATCCAGCCCGTAGTCATAGGCTTGATCCATTGCATACGCTTTGAACTGATCTTCGCCCACCTTGAACTCGAGAACGAAAAGGACTGGACCGATCACCGCAAGCACATCGATCCGGCGGCCGAGTCGTGGAATTGAGTATTCAAAATAGACCGAACCGCGATCAGAGTAGGGAGACAAAACGACCTTCAAGATCTCAATCTGTTCTCGCCAAGCTTCGAGCTGCGTTGCTTCTACGCTCGTTCCGTCGACACTGCCAGCCATAGCGAGTTCGCCGAGTACCTCCGCCGTAGCTCTTTGGATGAACGAAGTAATCTTGTCGGAGTAATAGGCCCGTTTCATACGAATCGTGGGGGCTGAGGGAGCTCAGGTTATTTTGCAATTGCCGCCAATGGCGATTGATAGACACTCGCTCCGTTGTATTCCAGCATCATCAGCACTTTCAGAATTCTTTCGAGTTGTTCGTTATTCAGACGTGGTGCGCCGTTTTCTGGTGCAATGCGATTGATGATGCTGTCCTGGTGGACAAGCCAGACCTTTCCGTTGCACGCGTCACCTTTCGTAAAACCAAATGGAACGGCGAGCACGGGTTGAACCCACGGCGCGTTGGCTCCCATTAAAGCTTCGAGCCTCGTTCTAAGTTCTAATGTTTGCCCCATTGCTTGTTTTGCAAAATCACACGGATCATTGTTATGGATCAAGCCATCGACGGTGCCAGTAAAGAGCCCACGATGAGATTTGGTCGAAATGCAGAAGAGCCCATTCGGTCCGACAACGACATGATCAACGTCGCTTCCGGATTCAAGCTTCAAGTTGTTGAAGATATGCCAGTCGTCTTCCAAGTCCTGCAAAATCCAGGCAACGAGTGCTTCTGCTTGTCCGCCGCGTAGAAATTTGATGCGCTCTTTAGCGACGCGGTCGATCCATGGTTCAACGCGACCGACTACGATCTTCAGCACAACAGCAAAGGCAGCCAGAGGAAGAAGTACGAACCATCCTCTTAATCGGTTCCAGAAGAAACCCCAGAGAAAGGTAGCAACAGAAGTTGTAAAAGTTAGGGCTACAAAGGCGGCCAAAATCTGCCGATTCCGCTTTTTATGTTCTGCTTTGCAAAATTGCCCTGCGAGCCCGTGTCGAATTGCCATGCTTCCCATCCCTTGTTGTCAACAAGCGATTCATATTGTCCACTTCTTCGATCATCCCGCCAGGTCGGAACCATTTCTTCCATTGCCGGTTGAGCTGTTGATTCCGCGTCCAGGCGATTCGGTCTGGCATGACTACATTATGACGGTTCGTGCGGCGAGGTGCGAAGGCGTTGATTTCGTCGCGCGATTTTGAAAGGCGACGTTTAGAGCCGGCGAGCTTGCTCGCCGTTCAACGGTTGGGAACGGTCAACTCGGTGGGCAAACTCGCCGGCGAGACGCGCTCAAGGGAATCCATACCCCCCGGCGGCTTGGGCCATCCCGGCCATTTGGGCCATTCGCCTCGCCCCAAATTCCAGGCGCATTTTCCATGCATTTTGTATGTGTTTCTGATGCATTTGGCGGGTGTTTCCCAGGTGTTTCGGATCACTTTATTGCGTTCCATTTCGGGTGAAATGGTGGCAAAGAAAGTGCCGGGAGGGAGGCAAAAAGCTTCAATGGGCGCGGTAGGACCCGAACTATTCGAAGATTCCCGCGAAAATCAACATAGTTTACCGGAGCGCGGCACAGAATCCGGCACACTTGGCTCTGCTTCGGACTCCGCCAATGCCGTAGCGGCAATGATGCGCCTGCCACTGTCCGATTCCGAAAAGGCCGAAGCCGTCCGGCGCCTGTTAGGGCGCGGACCCTTATAGCAATCGAGCATCTGGATCAGTGTGGCGAAGGCGCGTCAAAACGAATAATGCAATATGAGCGACCCAAACGATAGCGCACCGTCACCAAACGGACCTAACGGCAAGGGCGGGAGGGGCCGATTCGTCAAAGGCAATCCCGGCGGACCGGGCAATCCAAACGCCAAACGAGTCGCTGAACTGCGCAGTGCCCTGTTTAGCACGGTCTCACCGCAGGACCTCAAGGTTGTCGTCACTCAACTTCTGAATCAGGCCAAAGCGGGTGAGATTGCCGCGATCAAGGAATTGCTGCAAAGGTTATTGGGCCCTGCCGAGAGCATCGACCTCCTGGAGCGGTTGGAACTGCTTGAAGCAAAACTCGCCCAGATTGCAGAAAGGGACGGACCGACATGGGGACGCTAAAGACCAAGCTTACGCGGCTGGAAGCGGTAACGCATCGTATTGTCCCTGATCAATACCGCTGCTCTTGTTGTCACGGCGAGGCTCTTGTGATGTTTCCCGGCGAAGCCAATGGCGGCGGGCCCCGCTTGCCTTATGACGGGGCCGGTGGCGTGTGCCGGCTGTGTCGACAGCCTCCGCCCGAAATCCATGAGATCCGCCTGGCAGAGGTCGAGCATAAGGTCTTTGCAGTTATTCCCTGGTCGAGAAATCCGCGCCTGCGATTCGTTGAGAAGCTTTACCTACTGATGGCGATACGAATCAGAAGCGCCAAAGGCAGCATGTTGGAAAAGTACCAAGAGCTGATGGAACGGCATCGTGTTTTGCCCTGGGAACAGCAGGTGGAGCGGCTCTTTGAGCGCAACGGGAGGGAGCAGACGAATGAAACTCAACCAACGTCTCAAGCGCCTGGAGCAACTGGCTAAGCAGCTTGGCAGTTCAATCCATTGCCATTTCTGCCGGGATGGCCAGTCCGGGGATGGCCCGACGACCGTCGCTCTGGATGGATCGATCGTACCCCTGATGGCCGATCAAACGCTGCTGTACGGCCATGACAACCGCTGTCGGCACTGCGGACAGGCCTGCATCAGCAAAGAGCCTCGCGTGCATGTCGAAGTTCCCGCTGTGCTGGTCGCCTTGGTCACAGCCTCATCCGGTCATCATGGGCAAATTGATCCGCCCGAGCCGAAACAGCGGGTGCTGGATCTTCTGTTTGAACGGAGCATCGACCATGTCCTTTAGGCGGCGATTGGACAATCTATGGAAGCAAATGGAGGGTATGTCGACGGACCGATTGCCCGGTTGTGATTGCTGCCGTGGCCGTTCGTGTGTCCTGGTGCCGGATATAGGCGACCGAAAGATCGATTCCGAACCGTTCGATCGTTCAGGCCGATGTCGTCATTGCGGAATCGAGGCCTGCTCAATCCTGCAAATCGTGATCCCCGGCATGCAGCCATCAGCACCCTAAATAGGCTCAAAAAATGCCGGTGCGTGGTGCCAAAGCCCAATACGAATCATAGATCATGAGAGTTTATAACCATACGTTCTCTTGGAAACAGAACAAAACGTGGTCGTTTGGAGACGGCACCCAAAGCGGCAGCGATAGTGATCGCCACGCCGTGGAGCAGCATCGCCTCGGATGGACGATGTGGTAGCCATGCCTGCAAGGTCTCGTGACCCAGCGTAATCCACGCAATGCTTACCCCAGCAACGTGGGCTTCACCCGCCGTTTTTTCGGCGTTTTCGCTCGTTGGTGTCACATCTGATCGCAGGCGCAGCGGATTCGAAGACCTGCAGTCGCAGAAAGATGAAGCATAAGGGGCATCCTGCGCGCCCAAAGCCTTCTGAGGATAAGACTTTCGCCTCGCGAGACCGTTGCCCGGAATGGTCTTTGAGCCAAAGGCCGCGGGGCGGTCACGAAAGCGGAAATGACCAATCACTAAATCCGAACGACCAGCAAATGACCAAGCCGCAATGACCCATGGCTGGCTTCCGATCCCGGACCGCTGACTTCTGATCCCCCGGTTGATCGAAACGCTTCACCGCCTGCCATTGCCGAATTGCACTACCGGCTTTGAGGGAGTGCTCCATTTTTAAAATGGGGACCGATTTTTGGGAATTGAGCGTTCTCGCCCATCTCTCATCCCATTATAGGTTTCAATATGGGGGCGCTACCCAGATGAGAAGCCGGATGAAATACCATGCCCACTCCCCACTCCGATCGCCGGCAGGAGACCCGCTACGTGACGGACCGTCTACCCACAAAGATGGCGCTGTTCAACGACGAGGGAGCTTCTTCGACGACGGAAGCCCACGTGTTGGACGTCTCTCCCCGCGGATTCGGAATTGAACTTTCGTTCGCGCTGGCCACAGAGGAAGTTGTTTTGATCGAAGGCCTATTCCCCGGATCCAGGGCGCTGCGGCGATGCCTTTGCCGGGTCGCGTATTGCCGCCCAATAGGCGACCTCTTCGCCGCAGGGCTGGAACACCTGGACGAAGATCCCACTCCGGAATCGATCATCGAATTCCTTACGGTTCGACGGATTCGCAAGAGGATGTTGGATTGATGCAGGAAGCCACTTTTGACGTGATTAGATGCTGTTGTTGAGTGAGGTCCAGCGCGCCAAGACCTTGGTGCCAACGCAGCCGATCACGCTAATGGCGCCCACGACGATCAGCAGATATTGCGAAATACCTCTTCGCAATGGCGCGCCCCTTTTGTAAAATTGCAGACGAATTTGGCCAGGGAAGCGCCATGCCATCCACCATTCTGATCGTCGAAGACCACCACGATTCGGCGCAAGTCGCAGCGATGCTCCTGCGCCGATTCGGGCACATCGTGTTTGTCGCCAGGTGCTGTCAGGAAGCGATGGACATCGCATCCCTGCAAAAGATGGACATCGTGCTTTGCGACATCGGGCTGCCCGATGGGGACGGTGCTGAGCTGGCACGACAGTTCAAGCAGACGCAGCACGTTATAACCGTCGCGCTGACCGGAAGCGGAGAAATTAGCAATGCCCAATCCGCTCGCGCCGCGGGCTTCGATGGTTTTCTCCTGAAACCGATCACACTCGAAACGCTCAAAAGCGCTGTCACCTCCGCTGAGAAGCTGTCGCTGGCCGCGTGTGAAATGGCTAGGCCAGCAGCAGGCAACCATCTGGCGCTTGATCCTGACTCGCCTCGATAACGCGCCCAGGATTGTCCAGGCACGTTTGACACATGATTCGCCGGCGACGCGCTAAATCGCAGGCCAGAGATTTGTGCGCTAACACCCAAGAATATTCATTCCCGGGCCGGCGGTGGTTGGATAGGCTGACTTGTGGGTCGGGACACGCACCGGTGAAGGTTCTTTCCCCCTCCTCCTTCATCGTCCCCGACCCGTTTATTGCGCTCTGCCTCACCGCCTCGTGTGTGCGCCAGCGCGCTTCGCCAGAGCGATGTCCGGAATGCGCGGCAAGTCCGGGGCTCGTGCAGACCGGGCGGTTTCAGACTAAGTTCGGTAGCCATCGCGCGAGTCGTTGACGTTGGCACACGATCGCAACTAAGGCTAGTCCCAATATTCCCACGGGTTCTGGAATCGAGATGGGTACACCAGTGTCTGCGATGATGGCGCGGTCCAAGGAACTGATGTAGTATCGCGTCCCCCAGTTAAAGACCACTCCGTTCATCAAGTCCGGGATCAACTCCGAGCCAGGGCTGCCAAAGTTGTTGCCGACGTGATGCAGATTCACAGCATTTAGTGGCACCGGTCCGCCGTAAAGCGCCATCGCGGCAGGGCCCGTGAAGTATCTCCAGTTATTCACAGTCGTGATGAACTGGTCATAGGTGGATTGATAGTCGCTTGGCAATTGGGCCGTAACGTGATCCTTCCATCCGTTCATCGCGATTGCGTGCCCGAGCTCATGCAGAAACACCGACATGCTGTCGATACGATTGTTGGGCACTGGGACACTGCGCGTCAGCGGGCTTGGGTCAAACCACATTTGAGTATTGATGTAATCCGGGTCCAGCTCGATCAGAACGTCGGGCAGTGCGCCGTTAATGTCATTTCCGCTGCGCAGCTCCCAGGCGGCACTCTGCTCATACAATCGGATGCCATTGAATCTTCCCAGGAAATGCGTGGTCTCACTTCTCCCCGAGCCGCGGTTGCTGACGACGTTCAGGATGCTGATCTTTACGTCGATCGTCGTATCCGCGGTCTGCATGTAACTGGCCCAGGTGGCGCCGGCAATCTTCGTCTGCTCAATCATTGCTGGATAGAGCGACGCATATGACCCGATTTGGTCATCGATGGTTACGTTCCAATCGACGGCTGCCAAAGCTGAGCACTGGAACATGAAAAACGTAAGAATCAGATGGATCGCCCGAGGCCACCGCATATGCATTTCCTTCCCAACAGGGAGTTGTATTGTCTTACCGATGTCCTCGAGATTCAACGAATCCTTTGAATTGGCTGCAAAGTACTGGAATTGCTGGCAGGAATGCGGGCGCGAGATCGGTAGCCAGAGGTCGGAAATCAGCGCCTGCGGTACAATCTCGACCATGAACAGGCTGACTCGCTGGCTGTTCAATCGCGCGGCGGAGTATCGGCGTTGGGGTGCTTGGCGACAGTCATGGGTGCGAAGTTACCGTATCGCTGACGTGTGGTCGTACGCTTGGCTGCTGTCGCCCAGTCGCTGAATGGGTGGGATCAATCTGAATTCCATGCCCGGCGAACTAACGCTCATGCGATCGCATCTTGAATTATCACCCAGAGATCAAACCGAGTGGATGCAGCAGGGCGCACATGTAGTACCCTTCAAGTGGTCATCGCTCACCTACCCCTCGGGCAAAGAGCGTACAGCGTCATGCTTGGTCATCAGCGGCGGCGTCTAGAAGCTGTTTGGCCGCCGGCGTGCCTCTTAAGCGAATCGTGTTTGCTGGCGCATTAAAAAGAACAGCCACTTATTCACCGTTCCTCTGAATTGTTTTTGGCCTCTGGCCTCAGATGTCCGCTGCGGCGATGAAGGATCCGGCCGTGTATTTCTTTCCGAAGGGGTAGACGTCCCTCAGGACATCGCCGCTAAGGGTCTTGAGAAAACGCACGGGCAAGCTTGCACTGGAACGACCGGCGGCGAGGATCAGCTCATCCGTTCCATCATTGTTGGAGTCCCAGACACCCAGGCGAATCCCGCCGGCGGGCGGGGTCTCGTATCCCGGTACCGAACCGATCGCCGCCAGATCCGTGCCGCGGAAAAGCTTAATCGCGTCGGCGCTGCTGGCGGCGATGTCGGCTTTGCCATCGCTATCAAAGCGTCCCGAAGCGACGTTGAATCCGCCTTTGAAGCTGCTGCCAAACGGGAAAATCTGAGGCAAGAACAATGCGCCTGTGGCCGCGTTCCAGACCCGCAGCCCATGGGCTGGACCGGCGCCCGGGCCGGTGATTACTTCGGCTTTGCCATCGCCATCGACATCGCCGGCGGCGACGTTGACGCCGCCCACGAACTTGGCGTCATACGCGTTGAACTGTTTGAGCACCGTTCCATCGGCGCCATTAAAGACCTTGACCGGCTGGCGCGCCCCGGGTCCTGCGGCAATGATGATGTCGTCGGTTGTATCCCCGTTGACTTCCGCGCACGCCAGATTGATCCCGCCGGTGTACTCGGCGCCGTAAGGCTCGAGAATTCCGTTGTTGGAGCTGAAGAGAGCGAACG
>JADMIO011020086.1_pt1 | contig 13821 bp, 24 predicted proteins | sample 8958161 | NCBI WGS metagenome assembly JADMIO01 (sample SAMN16585339, study PRJNA669376) | soil metagenome | isolation source: Crop rotation soil | place: USA: Cullars Rotation, Alabama | collected 2011 | reverse complement strand
ACCAGAGAGGGAAAGTCCCCTAGTGTACAGCCATACACTAGATTTGCCCGGGACTCTAAGTTGCTCGCGTGGCGTAGCTCAACAGGCAGAGCGGGCGGGTCCTGACCCCGCCGGAGGTGGTTCGAGTCCACCCGCCACGACTAGGGCCGCTGCCGGCACCAATTGGTGCCGCGAGCGATAGGCGGCCCAGACCTGGGAAACGGGTCTAGGCGTCCGTCCGGATTCGCATGCTCCGCCGGACCACAACCGCCTCGTTCGCGGGACGCCGACAGTCAAGCATGCCACGCGATGCGTACCGATCGTGCCGGCGCTTGTGGGCGCCGGTCCGGGCGAGAGCCTGGCGGTAGGGAGTGTGGGTAGGAAATGACCCACAGGGCGTCCTTGTGGCGCCTGCTTAGCTACGGCGGCCGTGCGGAAACCGTGTCGCGTGGAACTGATCCCGGAAACTCCATCGGCTCCATACTGGGATCTTGCTGCTTCTGTCCGCCGCCCCTTGCTCCCCCGCGTGCGTGTACCCGCTTAGGGTCCCGTGGGAGGGGGAGTAGGGGGTAAGGGGGTAGAGGGAGTGGGGTATTGCCTTGGCATCCCTGGTGGTGAGATGAGAAACGGGCATAGGGTTGGGCTGCGCGCATACACACCTACCAACTCACCACCAGGACTCTAAACCACACGCCGGAGACAGTCATGGCCGTACACCTGGACCCCTACGAACTGGCCGAGGAGGGCGGCAACCTGCTGGGTCGCGTCCTGGAACATGATGTACACGCCGGAGGTGGTCAAGACGCGGCCGGTCAAGCACTCCTACGCGACCCTGTCCGAGGGCGAGGCACGCTGGCTGGTAACGCTCGACCGCGACAACGCCCTGGCCGCCGCCCGGCTGTTCCTGATCCGGCACCCCGACTGGACGCCGCACCGGAGACTGCTGTCGCAGGGGACAGCCGCGTTCGGCTGCCGCTCGCCCGTACACACCTTCGGCCACCTGATCAACGGCTGCGACGGCTCGTGGTGGGTCATCCCAGCGCAGCTGGCCGGCCCGGTGGACGTGGACTACGAGCAGATCGAGTTCCTGATCCGGCTGTCCGCCGCCGAGGCCGACGAGATGTTCGCCGGCCTCTACGGGCCGGACTACGAGGGGGACCGCAGCGGATGAAGTTCTACCTGGGCACGCACATGGTCAACTGGCTCGGGACTCTAAACGTCCCCCTGTTCGTCGCCCGGCAGCGTCTGGCCCGCGTAAAGTCCCTGCGCCGGGCGACCGCCCCCTACGCCATTGACTCGGGGGCCTTCACCGAACTGCGCAAGCACGGACGCTGGACGGTGCCGGCGGAGGTCTATGCCCGTGAGGTCGTGGCCTGGTCGGCGCAGGTGGGCAGGCCCGACTTCGCGGCGATCCAGGACTGGATGTGCGAGCCGTTCATGCTGGAGCGCACCGGCAGGACGGTCGCCTACCACCAGGCGGCCACGGTGGCGTCCTACCTGGAACTGCGCGAACTGGCCCCGTCGGTAAACTGGCTGCCGGTGCTGCAAGGCTACCGACTCTGCGAGTACCTGCTGCACGTCAACGCCTACGCCAGGGCCGGCGTTGATCTGACCAAGTTGCCCCTGGTCGGCCTGGGCTCGGTCTGCCGCCGTCAGGCGACCGGCGAGATCCGTCTGATCGCCACGTCGCTGCACTCGCGGGGCCTCAAACTCCACGGGTTCGGGGTCAAGACCCTGGGCCTGGCGCTCTACGCGGATAAGTTGGCCAGCGCCGACAGTCTGGCGTGGAGCTACGACGCCAGGAACGGCAGGCCGCTGCCCAGGTGTTCGCACCGCAACTGCGCCAACTGTATTCACTACGCCCTGCTGTGGCGGGCGAGACTATTGCAAAGAGGTACGGGACGTGGAAACGTGGACTGACGAAGACGGGCAGGTGTGGATCTCCTGCGATGCACTCGCGACTGGAGACTACCACCCCGGGGCCGACTACGGCGAGGCCAACATCCGCTACCTGGAGGACGGGGAGGACGCCTTCGTCTCGCACGGGGCGCACGGCCACAAGCAATTGTGGCTGCCCGACACGCCGGAGAACCGCGAGCTGGTCGAGTACCTAGAACACGACTACCCGCTCCTGAGCGACCAGACCCACGCCGAGGTCATCAGCGACTGGGAGGAGGAGGCGTGGGGCTCCTGGATCAGGCACGACCTCCTGAACAGTCTGGGCCGCAACTCCTACCTGAAGGACTGGGCCGGCGAGATCCCCGAGCAGGAGTTGCGGCGGATGTACTGGGACGTGATGTCGGAGACCAACGCCCAGGTCGTTGCGGAGGGCTCGGGCGTGGCGATCCACGACTTCGACGTGGTGTGTCACAACTTTCGCATCGTGGTAGTAGCCAGGTTCTGGGGGGACGCCGTGCCGCAGGGCTGGAGCCTGCCGCAGGACGAGACCGACGCCCGCGTCCTGTCCGACTACCTGCGCGACCAGGGCAGGGAGCTTGAGGCGGACGTGCTGCTCGAACTGGAGGACTTGCTGTGAGCAACCAGCCGGTCTGGAGGTTGATCGCCAACCTCGGGGACGCCAACCCCTTCGACCACGGCGGCGAGTTCTTGTATGTGGACGCGACCGGCGTCTACGACCCGGTACTGGAGCGGGTCGAGTGGATCGAGACGGAGGCTACCCAGGGCGACGAGGAGATAGGCGTGTGGGATGTCTACCGAACGCCGCTGGAGAGATGCACCTACACGGACGGGGTGCTGTCGGACAACAGGTACTTCCCGGAGTCCGAGACGTGGTTCGCCTGGAGCATCCACCACGTCCAGTCGTGGGGCGGCCTAGATGACGCGGACCTGATCGCCAACCTCTGCTCCGACGAGCCCCTGCACAGGGCGTGGGCCTATTCGGTGCTGGCCTCCTTCCACGGCTGGCACGAGTTCGACAACTACCCGCTGCGCTTCGAGAGCCGTCAGGAGGTGGAGGACCACTGCTACCAGTGGTTCATGCTCGAAGCGGACATCCCCACGGACATGCCGCCGCTCATCGCGGCCGACCTGGCGGCCGAGCGGGGGCTGGTGAAGTTAGAGTCCCGGCTGCGGCGGGTCGCTGCGGCCAGAAAGGAGAGTGCCTGATGGACGTTGACGAGAACCTGCGTGAGCAACTGGAACTGGCCAACCGCATCATCGACCGTCACAACGGCGGCGAGCCGGCCGACGAGTCCGAGGTGGACCGGCTCGCCGAGTTGATACTGGCCCTGGACGAGTGGATCAGGAAAGGCGGCATGTTGCCTCGCCGATGGAGGGACGCATGATCATCCTGGGAGTCAAGCCAATCGACGTAGAGTCCGCCGTCCGCGTCGTGTCGGAAGTGGGTTACGGCGGCAACATCGTTATCAAGTCGATTGGCCCGAAAGGGTCCCTAAGTACCTCGTTCACGATCCAGCCCCGGGACTCTAGACTGCCAGGAGCCCGCCGTTCCGGGGAGGGCCGGCGGATCAAGGCGGCCTGCTGGCACGCCCACCGGGACGTGCTGCTGGAGATATTCCGCAACCACCCGCACGCGAAGCTGCGCTCGGCGGTGTTCAAGTGCGACGGGCTGGACGAGTTTCTGGACCGAGTCAACATGACTCGCTACCAGAACGTCGGCAGCCAGGCGGTGCCGGCCTATCCGGCAGACCTGTGCGCAGACCATTGCGACAAGTACAGGGAGTTCTGCGTGCCGATCCCGGACGGGATGCACGTCACCACGCCGGGGCCGGTCCTGGCAGACTGGTACGAGGACCACGGCCAGCCCGAACGGGCGGCACTACTTAGGAGGGCTTATGGGATCGTGGCTTGAGACCGTCAGAGCGGAGGCCGCCGATGGCGTGAACAGATCCCTGGACGAGATCGTGGAGGCCCTGCTCGATTCCGGCAAGGCGGACTTCCACGACGTCATCCCGCTGGACTACTTCGACGATGGCGCCGGGGCCTACTGCGACCTGTCCGAGGCCGCCGAAATACTGGACGAACTGTCCGACTACGAGGAGACCGACTCCGGGCTGTGGTCCGGTCTACCACCCAGAGAGGCGGTCTGCGCCCAGGCCGGCTGGACCTGTCGCAACGCCGCTCAGTGTCTGGCGGAAGAACTGCTCAAGCGTATCAACAAGGACGAGGAGATCAAGACCCTGCTGAAAGACGGCAGGGAGGACGAACTGGACGATGACAGACTGGCCGGGCTGGTTCGGGCCAGGGTCGAGGAAATCATCGAGGAGTGGCGATGAGCGGGACTCTAAACGGCCGCATCCTCCACCGCTGGATGATCCGGCGGGACTATCGGGACATCGGGCCGGTCGAGGCGGAAATGCCGGAACACCTCCGCTGGACGGAGGAGGACTACCTCCGGGCGCTGCGTGAGCGCAGCACGATCGGCTTCGTGGCCGAACACGACGACCGCCCGATCGGCTGGGTCATCTACGAACTGAACCCGGACTTCCTGGAGGTCGTTCGGATCGTGGTGGCCCCCGAGTTCCGCCGCCGGGGCGTGGCCACGCAGATGGTCACCCGCCTCAAGGGCAAGCTGTCCCCGGAGCGCCGCACGATGCTCTGGGTCAGGGTGCGGGAGGACGACCTGCCGCTCCAGTTGTTCATGCGGCGGCAGGGCTTCCTGGCGACGGAGATCCACCGGCACTGGTACGACGACGGGGCCACTTCCTACCTGATGGAGTACCGACTATGAGCAAGCGAATCACTTGTGACCAGTGTCAACTCTTGCGCATCAACGGCGTCGTCTGTCACGAGACGGGATGCCCCAACGCCTGGAAGGACTCCAAGAGGGAGTGTAAATGGTGCGGCAAGGAGTTCAGGCCGAAACACCAGGCCCAGCAGGTCTGCTGCAAGCCCTGCTGGAACTCCTACTACCGCTGAGATTCCGTATTGACACGTCTGAGGGCTAGTGGTATCATGGGTACTAACAGTAGTAGGAGGATCAAATGCCGATCGCCATGAAGCTGGACCTGGCCCAGGCCAGGGAGTTGCTAATCGCCTGCCAGGCCCGCCTGCGGGTCCTGGGCCGCTGGACGACGGACCGGGCCGGCAGGACCGGCAGGACCGAGGAGCAGGTGATCCTGGCCGACTTCGTGGACGGCCTGGCCCAGGAGATCAACCGCGAGTTGTCCCTGGCCGATCCCGACGAGAGGACCGTGGTCAGCACGGTCGAGGACAGGCCCGTGCCCAGGGGCGGCCACTCCGGGCCGCCCAACGCCGACCCGGGACTCTAAGATGCTCTACTTCGTGCCCCGCATCGAGTACGGCCTGGTGTACTGGGTGATGAGGGTTGACCCAGCTATGGGAGACGCCACCGTGGCCTACGTCTACGCCTTCCCGAGCGGGCGCACCTTCGTCAGGAGCCTGGTCCCGCTCGCCGACGAGGAGATCGCCCAGGTCAGGAAGTTCCTGACCGAACTGTCCAGGTGACCCCGGCCACTACCGGGATATTTTTGCACGCACAGGAGTACGATCCGTGTTCCACCATTCGACTACCGACTACCGTGTTGCCGCCTCCCAGGCCGCCGCCCGCGCCAGGGAGAAGTTCGAGGCCATGATCGAGAAGGGCCGGGCGACCGGCGAGGCCGTCTTCAACCAGGTCCACTCCCAGGTCCCCGTGGACCGCGTGGTCCGGGCCGAGCGGCTAAAGGTCCGGCCCGACGTGGACGACGCCCCCGGCAAGTTCGACATCATCCTGCCGGGTATCGACCCGCAGCCCCTGCACCCGCACGCCCTGCGGCAGGTGGCGGAGAAGGCCGGCATGCACGGCCAGTACTTGACCAACCTGATCAAGATCCACCAGGACGACCCCGACGGCGACTGGCCCGCCGTGCTGGTGGCCAACAACCTCAACACCCTGCTGGCCCACTCCCGCAGCCGCAACCTGGTACGCTCGGTGAACTCCGGCGGCGGCGAGGAGGTGCGTGGCTTCCTCTCCGACGCCTTCCGCCGCCTGGACAGCCGGCCGCTCCTGGACGCCTTTGTGGAGGCGTGCCAGGAACTGGGGGCCGTGCCCGTCGAGGGCTTCGCGCTCGACACCCGCGTCAAGCTGCGGGCCGTCCTGCCCCACGTTTTCGAGCCCGCCGACAACGAGGTCATGTTGTTCGGCGTGGAGTGGTCGAACTCCGACTTCGGTGCCGGCGGCCACACCCTGTCTCTGTTCAACACCAGGATCTGGTGCACCAACACCGCCGTCATGGACGAGGCGCTGCGGCAGGTCCACCTGGGCCGCCGGCTGGAGGACAACATCGCCTACTCCCAGCGGACCTACGACCTGGACAACCGCACCAACGCCAGCGCGCTCAAGGACGTGGTGCGCGACACGCTCTCGCCCGAGCGGGTCAACGGCTACCCGGATCGACGAGAAGGACGTCACCCGCATCCTCAAGGCGAAGCTGGGCAAGGGTGACGCCGAGAAGGTGCAGGAGTTGTTCGACGGCCCCGACGTCGTGAACCTGCCGCCGGGCAACACCAAGTACCGGCTGAGTAACGCCATCTCCTGGTTCAGCCAGACGAAAGACGTGTCCGTGGACAAGAAGCTGGACCTCCAGCGCCTCGCCGGGGAACTGCTCCCGAAGGCCAAGCTCAAGGCCCGGGAGGTCTGAGCCAGGCGGGGCGGCGGGTGTGGTCGTGAGGGCTCGGTGCCCGAGCGGCGCAGCTGGGAAGCACCCGCCGCCCCCGTCAACACGCCGGCCCCGTGCCCGACTGCTCCCAAGACTACCGCCGACGGGGCGGGGTCGAGTACTATCCGGTCGGGACCAGCCCCGGTCGTTCCGGGGGCGGGGCCGCCTTCCACGCTAACCACCAGTCGCCTCGCCACGGGAAAGGGGGTGGTGTCATGAAGTAAGCAACCCGAGCATGTACCTTGTGCCGCCGGCCCCGGGCGTTCCGGGCGCCGGCGGGTCGCCACGCCTAACGTGCGGGAGTTTCGGTAACCCGCCAAACGCCTCCCGGCGACGGGGTAGAAGTAGCTTGAACCGACCAGTAAGGAGTGAACCATGACCCTCTAATGGCATCCGCCATCCTCCTCTGATCCCGCCCCGGGGCCACTCGCACGGCCCCGGGGCCCCCTCGCAACGGAGCGGTTCATGGAAAGGACCGAGTGGCCGGACCCCGCCGACAGGATGATCGTCGGGCTCGTGATCGAGTTGATCGTCAACGTCATTACCCTGTGGGCCCTATGACCCGTCTGTTTCGCTACCAGGAAGAGGGCATCCGCCGGCTCGTGGAGCTAGGCGGCCGGGGCCTGCTCGCCGACAGCATGGGCTTGGGCAAGACCGTGCAGGCCCTGGGCGTGCTGAAGCAACTGCGGACCTTCCCGTGCGTGGTCGTCTGCCCGGCCGGCCTCAAGACCCACTGGCGGGCCGAGGCCGAGACGCACTACGGCATCCAGGCGGACGTCCTGTCTGGGGGCAGGCCGAAGGGCACGGCCGCCTACCGGGACTCTAAACTCCTGGTCTGCAACTACGAAATACTCAGGGGCTGGCTGCCGTACCTCGCGTCCCGCCGGCCGAAGATGGTCATCGCCGACGAGTGCTTTCCGTACTACACGCCCGTACTCACCAACGCCGGCTGGCTGCCGATCGGGGAGATCGTTACTGAGAGACTGCCGGTGCTGGTGGCGTCTTTCGATTCCATCAATGGTGTCGTAGTATATCGGCGAGTGCTGCACGGGTTCGCCAGCCGAACCAATAAACGCATGGTTACGATACGCGTCGGCGACATGCAGATCGTCTGCACTGAGAACCACAAGATATGGACGGAGAATCGCGGCTATGTCAACGCGGCCGAATTGGGAAAAGGTGACTACCTGCGAGTGGTGTTGCCGAGACTTCCTGGACTACCATCACCATACTCAGGTAGCGAAGTACTGCTCAGTGGAGTGCCGAACAGCCGGCAAGGCCGCCAAGACATCGAAGGCGAAGAAGGGACAGCCGCGACCGGATCAGGCGATCCGCATGAAGACGAACAATCCGTCATTCAGCCCGAAGGTAATTCAGAAGCAGAGAGCCACGAAGGAGGCGAAGGGAATTCTCCACGTCTGGCCTGGGAAGCGAGGCGGCAACGGCACCCTGACAAGACAGCAGATCACCCTATTGGATGGGCTACGGAAGGTCTGTCCACTTTGGGTTCCGGAGCTACCCATATGCACCGGGAGGGGGCGGCCCTATCCGACCTCCTACAAGGTGGACCTTGGCAGGAGAGACATCAAACTGACCGTGGAGATCGACGGTCCGGGACACAACTGGAAGCGGAAGAGGGAGCAGGACTACAAGAAACAGTCCTTTCTGGAGTCCATTGGGTGGACGGTGTTGAGATTCACCAACCAGGAGATCGACCAGGATGTGGCTGGCGTTATCCGCGAGATTCTTGGACGTTCGACATAGAAGTCGAGGAGCATCATAACTACTTTGCTGGCGGCATACTCGTCTCGAATTGCCAGTACGTCCAGAACCTGAAGGCCAAGCGGACCCGCGCCTTCCGGCAACTCTGCCAGGGCGTCAGGTCCGTGATCGCCATCAGCGGCACGCCCCTGACCAACAAGGTCTTCGAGTTGTACCCGACGCTCAACACGCTCTGGCCGGCCGAGTTCCCGAGCCCCTACGCCTTCGGGCACCGCTACTGCAACCCCCACTTCTCCTTCGGGCAGTGGCACTACGACGGCGCCAGGAACCTCAAGGAGTTGCACGAGCGGCTGACGAGCCTGGGCATGGTCCGCCGCCTCAAGGAGGACGTCCTGCCCGACCTGCCGCCCAAGCGGCACATGGTCGTGCCGGTGGAGGTCGAGGACCGGCAGCAGTACGACCTGGCCCACAACGACCTGATCAACTGGCTAAGGCGGTACAAGGACGCCGGCCGCGCCGAGCGGGCCCGCAACGCCGAGTATTATGCGTGGTTCACCTACGTCAAGCACCTGGTCGGGCAGTTGAAGCTGCGGGCCGTGATGGCGTGGCTGGACATGTTCCTGGACGGCGGCTCGGGCAAGATCCTCGTGGGCACCGTCCACCGCGACGTCACCGACTGGCTGTACCAGCAGTTCAAGGCCGAGGCGGTGGTGATCCACGGCGGCAAGTCCGCCCGGGAGCGGGCCCAGGCCGAGGCCGCCTTCCGCAAGTCCCGCAACTGCCGCGTCATGTTCGGCCAGATCAAGGCGGCCGGCGTGGGACTGAACCTGCCCGAGGCCGCCACGGTGATGTTCGCCGAGTACCCCTGGACCGGGGCGGCGGTGGCGCAGTTCATCGACCGGGTGCACCGGCTCACGAGCCGCCACCCGCAGGTGGACGTCTACTACCTGGTGGCCGGCGGGACCATCGAACACCTGCTACTACAGATCATCCAGCGTAAGTTCGCCGTCGTCGGCAGGGTGCTGGACGGCAGGGCGGACGGGACCCTAAACGTCTTCGACATGCTCGAAGACATGCTCACGGGGGGACGGCGGTGAAGAGACACACGGACAGGATCGAGGGGTGGCTTAATAACCCGGCCACCCGGGCACTCCTCAACTCGATGGTGATCAAGATCGTCAAGAAGGAACTGACGCTGCCGCCCTTCGACGACGTCGTCAAGGTCATGGACGGGCTGACCGGCATCACCGACTCGCCCACGGAGTTCACACCCACGGAGGCGGGCCTGGTGATGGACATGCTCCTGGGACTGGAACTGCTCGCCCAATTGTCACTCGCCAAGGAAAGAATGTAACCACAATGGCCGATAGACCCAAGCCCCGCGCCGCAGGCTCCGACCCGCCGCCCAGCGAGTTGACCATGAACTGGAGCGTGCAGAACATACCACGGGACCTGATCAGGCGCTGGCACGCCGCCTGTGTGCTGAACAACACGAGCATGCGGAAGAGGTTCCTGCACCTGTTGCGCAGGGACATCCGCGAGGCCGCCAAGGGCGTAGCCGATGGGGACGATCCGTGATCTGCTGGACGAGGCCGGCGTACCCTACCACGCCGAGGGCCGCGAAACGCGGCCGGGCTGGGTCAACCTTCGCTGTGTGCGATGCGGTAAGGACCCGTACCTTGGCATCAACCTCACCTGGTCCTACGGCAACTGCTGGTCGTGCGGGCACGTCCCGCTGGCCGAGGTGCTGCGGGAGGTCTGCCACCTGAAGGGGGTGGCCCTCAAGGACGCCCTTCAGGGCCTGCCCCGCCACAGCCGACCGGCCAGGGAGGTACACAGGGGGACGCTTAGAGTCCCGGCCGGCGTCGGCCCGATGGCCGGCGTCCACCGCGACTACTGTGCGTCCAGGGGCTTCGACCCGGACTACCTGGCCGAGGTCTGGGGTGTCCAGGGTATCGGGTTACAGGGTGGCAGGCTCAGGTGGAGGCTCTACATCCCCGTCCACCTAAAGGGCGTGGTCGTCTCGTGGACGACCCGGGCCATCGGGAAGGGCGTCGAGCCCAGGTACTGGAGTGCGAAGGATGACGAATCCGCTGTCCCGATACGAGATTGTCTGTACGGCGTTGACGCCGTCCGCCACAGCACGCTGGTCGCTGAAGGACCGACTGGAGCCTGGCGTGTCGGTCCGGGTGCTGTGGCTATTCTGGGGTCCAGACTCTACCCATCGCAGCGTGTGCAACTGGCTAGAGTGCCTGATCGTATCGTTTGTCTCGACCCCGAGCCCGTCGCCCAGCGGCGTGCCCGCCAATACTGCCGCGACCTCGCAGTTTACGACGGGGTGACGCGGAACCTCGTCGTCAGGACCGGCCCGGACCTGGCGGAGGCGTCGGAGGAGGAGGTCCGGGCCATTCGGAAATTACTGCTATGAACAAGCTGGTGATGAAAGGGGAACTGGTGCCGTGTGACGGCGTACCCGGCTGCACATTCATCGTGCAGGAGCATAGCCGAGGGAGCTATAGGGTCACCCTCTACTCCCCCTATGGGGAGAAGCATGCCGTTGACGAGGCGGTGCTGCATCGGGAGGACGTCTTCCCGTGGCTGGAAGGTAGGAGGGATTACTGATGGCAAGGAACAGATCGCCGGACGAGATATTAGATCAGGTCGTGTACGCAGTCGCCTGTGTGGCCAGGCACTACGGGCCGGGGTTGTCGGCTGAGGGACTGAAGTGGGTGCGAGATCAGTTGCAGTCGGACACGACGTGGGTGTGTGACTCGACGTGGCGGGTGGACACCCAAGAGGGTGACGGAGACCCCAACCCAGACTTCCACCCGCTGGTGCTGGACGAGGACGACCCTCCCTACTTCACGTTCGAGGAGGTGGTCCAGCAGTCCAGGACCGGCGAAGACGAATGAAAAGCCCCCGGGGCCACTACTCCCCGGGGGTCGGAGTCGATCCATGCGTCGAAGCGAAGAGACGGCTTCATCCTAGCGGGAGGGCCGTCCTGGTTGCAACCTATATATTCGTACAGGAGGGACCGGGACTCTAAATGGCTATCAGGTGCTACTACGTCGGCGCCTCGACGCCCTGCTGGCTGGGGCGGACGGAGACGCCGCTCATGTTCAACCGGCACATCCTGCGGGGCACCGGCCGCAGGTGGTGGGCGCGGCGTCTGCCCAGGGCGACATGCTCCTACGCCATCGACAGCAACGGCTACCGCATGATCCGCGAGAACGGCGACTACCCGTTCACCGCCAGGGAGTACGCCTGCGAGGTGGCCTGCTGGTCGGAGGTGATCGGCCGGCCCGACTTCGCCGCCTGCATGGACTGGACCTGCGACCCCGAGTCGCTGGCCAGGACCGGCCTGACCGTCCGCGACCACCAGGCGAAGACCGCCGAGTCCTACCTGGAGTTGCGGCGGGTGGCGCCCGGCCTGCCCTGGATGCCGGTGATCCAGGGCTGGACGGCCCAGGAGTACATGGACCGCCTGCGCATGTACCGGGGCCTGGGCGTGGACCTGGTGAAGTGCCCGCTCGTGGGCATCGGCTCCGTCTTCCCGCACCAGCCGGCCGGGCAGATGGAGGCGGCCTGCCGGGCGCTCCGCCACCTGGGCGTCCGGCTGCATGGTTTCGGCTTCAAGACCAGGGAACTCGCCGCCACGCTCGACCTGGTACACACGGCGGACAGTTCCGCCTGGTCGCTGTCCTACTACCACACGGCCTACGGGACCTGCCGGCTCAAGTTCATCGAGTCCTGGCACGACAGGTTCCTGGCCAAGATCCACGGGGAGGGTTGACGTGGCGTTCTTCGGACATGAGCCCGGCGACGTGCAACTGGACAACTGGAGCCGCCGCCTGTTCGCGGTGCTGAAGAGGGCCGCCTGCGGCGTGGCCGGCGACGGGCCGGCCCCCGGCTGGCGCAGGCAGTTCCGCCGGCTGCGCTCCGTCCACGGCCAGGACGCCGTGGAGGACGGGCTGGCCTACTTCGAGGCCCACGCGGGCGATCCCGGCCTGCCGGAGGTCGGCTCGATGACCCGCTTCCGGGCCAAGTTCGGGGAGATCCTGCGGCAGGCCCAGGTGTCCGCCGCCTCCGGCGAGACGGTGCCCGCCCGCTTCCGGGGCATGGCCGAGAGGCTGCTAGGCCGGCTGACCCGCTTCCCGCCCGAGATACGCCTGGTGCTGCCGGCGGTGCTGGAGCGCAGCCAGGCCGCCTGGGACGACTGGTCGCGCAACTTAGAGTCCCGGGCCGGCGACGGCTACGGCGGCGGCCGGGCGGCGGGCTTCCTGCGGCGGGTCCTCGACATGCACGCGCCGACCTTCGCCGAGCAGTGGGCCGAGATCCTGCACGACCGCCACGGCGGCCGGCGGGTCTTCACCTGGCCCACCTCGTCACTCGTCTGGTCCCCCAAGGACCCGTTGTTCCTGTCACTGTGGCGGAGGTGGTCGGCCGAGTGGTGCGACGACCCGACCGCCTTCGACTACCTGATAATGGAGGTTGCCTGATGGCAAACCACACGATAGTAGACAAGATGCTGACGGAGCCGGACTCCGAGTTGATGGTCCGCGTCGCGGAGGTGTACGTCAAGGCGGAACTGGTCCGGCAGGAGAGCCTGGAGGCCACCGCGATGGTAACCATGCCCAGGGCCGTCTTCCTGGCGATGGCAATCTGTACCCTGGTGGGCATCGAAGCCTACCGCAACCGTAAGGAGGGTGTCTGATGAAGGGGCGACCCACTGTGCCGCGCGGCACGCTTGAGGAGTTGATCGCCAGGCTCCGCGAGGAGATGGGCCTGGACACGGACACGCCGGCCGACCAGGTGCTGGAGGAGGCGCTGGACAGGGTTGTCAGCCTCAAGGACCGCACCGATAGGCTGGAACTCTTGTCCTTCACGCTGCGGCGGGCGGTGCTGCTGGCCGAGACGGGGGTGGTGTCATGCAAGAAGGATTCTCCCTCGACCTCACCGACTACGACGGCTCCGGCGAGCGGCGACTCGTCATCGCCGCCGTGACCAGCACGGAGTTCCTGTCGCGGGTCGCCGAGGCCGGCGGCGAGTCGCCCTTCGCCTCGGCCGCCGCCAACCGGGTGTGGTCCTGGTGCAGGAAGCACCACAAGAAGTACCGCGTCTGCCCCGGCGGCCTGATCGCCCGCTACCACGAGGAGTACGCCAGGGCGGCCACGGACAGGAAGGAGGCGGAACTGGTGGAGCGGCTGCTCCAGTCCCTCTCCGACGAGGCCGACGCCGCCCCGATGCGGGACGCGGCCTACGCCCTGGACCTGGCGAAACAGGTCTGGAACCGGGTCCGCCTGGTCCGCCACCAGGAAACGCTCCGGGAGAGGCTGGAGCGGGGGCAGGTGGACGCGGCGCTCGAGGAGGCCGCCGCCTTCAAGCCCCTGGCGCTCTGCCCGACGCCCTGGATCGACGTGCTGAAGGACCGGGAGGCGCAGCGGCGGGCCCTGGAGGACAGCCAGAAGGTGCTGATCCG